>ERZ1027225.287-NODE-287-length-25451-cov-5.523823_pt1 | contig 25451 bp, 19 predicted proteins | sample MGYA00519479_ERZ1027225 | MGnify/ENA primary metagenome ERZ1027225 (study PRJEB26926, sample SAMN06164471) | human gut metagenome | biome: ENVO:00009003; feature: ENVO:2100002; material: ENVO:00002003 | host: Homo sapiens | place: USA | collected 2012 ... | reverse complement strand
TCCTGGGTGTGGGCGATGAAGTAGGGCTTGCCGGGCAGGACTTCGCGGACACTGCTGACTGCGGCGGATACCCGCTTGATACTGTCGATGATGGTATTGTCATCGTTACAGAAGATCAGGTTACTGTGTTTGCCCATCAGCTCCATGACCAGCGTCTTGTGTCGCAGATCCCCCATTTCATCCAGATGCTCAATATCGATATGCACAATACGCTCCAGCCCCGGCTGGGAAATGTTCACGATACGGCCGTTCTGTAAGTGCTTGCGCAGCAGCATACAGAAGTTTGGGGCCGTCATGGGACTGGGTTTGTTACTCTCCGTCAGATAGATCAGGGGCAGGGAAGCGCTGGCGGACAGAAGCAGTCTCTTTTGTCCGGTGGGCTGCTTGATGGTCAACAGCAGTTCGTCGTTTTCCGGCTGGGCGATCTTATATAATCGTCCGCCGATGAGTTCTTTTTTTAATTCTGATATTACACAGGCAATGGTAACGCCGTCAAAAGCCATAATTTCCTCATTTCTGCTCTTTGGATCCGGGAAAAACAGACCATAAAGAGCCACAAAATAGATATGCTGCAAACGAAAGTACAGCATAGTTATTGTAACAGATTTTTATAGGAAAGAAAAGTACGCGGAAAACAGAATGAATATTATTCCGCCATAATGCATAAAACCATAAAAATAGTATGAATATATGCATAAATATACACAACAATCCGAGAAACGTGCATAAAAATGAAAAAAGTAGTAGACATTTAGACAAAAAGTGGTATCATGGAACTATTCAGAGTCAGATAAATACCGGTACATATTCGTCGAATGCTTGCATTCGTAAGAATATGTGATGATATTTATATGACGAAGTAACCACATGAGCAAAAATCCAGCTGCATAGCAGCGATTTTGCGAATGGGGTTCTGAATAGTTCAAAAATAGAATTGCGTGAGCAGCTTGCTGCGAAGCAATTCGTTGACACAAGTATGGCGGCGACAGAAGCAATTCGTTGACACAAGTATGGCGGCGACAGAAATAAAAAACGATGACATAAACAAGAGAGGTAGAAAAATGATCAGAGTAGGAATCATCGGAGCAACCGGTTATGCCGGAGGAGAACTGGTAAGGATCCTGTTAAACCACAAGGATGCCAAAATCGTATGGTACGGTTCCCGAAGCTATATAGATAAGAAGTATTATCAGGTATACCAGAACATGTTCCAGCTGGTGGAGGATATCTGCAAGGATGACAATCTGGAAGAACTGGCGAAGCAGGTAGATGTGATCTTTACCGCAACCCCTCAGGGATTTCTGGCGGGCCTTTTGACAGAGGAGATTCTCTCTCAGGTGAAGATCGTGGATCTGTCTGCTGATTACCGGATCAAGGATGTGGCCACCTATGAAAAATGGTACGGCATCGAGCACAAATCTCCTCAGTTCATTGAGGAAGCAGTATACGGACTCTGCGAGATCAATCGTGATAAGATCACGGAGAAGACCAGATTGGTAGCCAACCCCGGCTGCTACACCACCTGTTCGATCCTGACGGCCTATCCCATGGTCAAGGAAGGCATGATCGATGTGAACACCCTGATCGTGGATGCCAAGTCCGGTACCTCCGGTGCAGGAAGAGGCGCCAAGGTGCCCAACCTGTTCTGCGAAGTGAACGAGAACATGAAAGCCTACGGCGTGGCAAGCCACAGACATACCCCCGAGATCGAGGAGCAGTTAGGCTATGCGGGCAACTGCCAGGTGACCATTAATTTTACCCCGCACCTCGTACCCATGAACAGAGGAATTCTGGCAACCGAGTATGCAACACTGAAGAGAAAACCGGACGGTACACTTCCTACCTATGAGGAAGTAAAAGCTGTCTATGATAAATATTATGCAAACGAGAAATTCGTCCGTGTGTTGGATAAGGGCAGCTGCCCCGAGACCAAGTGGGTGGAAGGCAGCAACTACGTGGACATCAATTTTGTCATTGATGAGCGTACCGGCCGTATCATTATGATGGGTGCACTGGATAACCTCGTAAAGGGTGCCGCAGGACAGGCGGTACAGAACATGAACCTGCTGTTCGGGCTTCCTGAGAGCGAAGGCCTGGAGCTGGTTCCATGCTTCCCTTAAAGCAGATACGGAAAGGATTAGAAAGGATAAAATACATACATGAACAAACAGTTTACGATCAAACCCATGACCATAGAAGATTATGACGGTCTGCATGCCCTCTGGATGACCATTCACGGTTTCGGTATCCGGAGCATCGATGATTCCAGAGAAGGTGTGGAACGTTTTATCAACCGGAATCCCGGCACCAGTGTGGTAGCCATCGGGGAGGATGGAGCCGTAGTGGGTGGCATCCTCTGCGGCCATGACGGACGACGAGGCTGTCTGTACCATGTATGTGTCAGAGAAGATTACCGAAGACTTGGCATTGGCAAAGCCATGGTCGTCCACTGCATGAATGCTCTGAAAGCGGAACATATCAACAAGGTCAGCCTGATCGCTTTTACCCAGAATGACATCGGAAACGCTTTCTGGAAATGCATTGGATGGACAAAGCGGGAAGACTTGAACTACTACGACTTTACTTTGAATGAAGAGAACATTACGGCGTTTAATAAATAGATGCCAGGATTGTGGAAGCGCGTAGCACGAAGCAATCCGTAGGCATCAAAGTCGGGGGCTTTTGACCCAGACATCATAAATAAAACGGAAGCGAAAGGAGATTATTCCAACATGAAACAGATCCAGGGCGGTGTGACCGCAGCAAAAGGCTTTGAGGCAGCAGGTGTGGAGGCTGCCATTAAATATCAGAATCGTAAGGATATGGCACTGATCGTAAGTAAGGCACCTTGTACTGTAGCCGGTACTTTTACCTCCAATGTGGTAAAGGCGGCTCCTGTACTGTGGGATAAGCAGATCGTGGAACATTCTGCATTTGCACAGGCAGTGGTAGTCAATTCGGGAATCGCCAATGCCTGCACCGGCAAACAGGGACTGGACTGCTGTGAAGCAGAAGCAAAATGTGCCGGAGAACTGTTGGGCGTGCCCACCGATGCCGTACTGGTTGCATCCACCGGTGTCATCGGTATGCAGATTCCCGTAGACAAGATCACCGCCGGCATCGAGAAACTGGTGGCAGCCAAGGCAGATACTCTGGAGGCTGGCTCCGATGCAGCCCATGCCATCATGACCACCGATACCATTTCCAAGGAGATCGCCATCGAGACACAGATCGGTGGCAAGACTGTGACTCTGGGCGGTATGTGCAAGGGTTCCGGTATGATCCATCCGAATATGTGCACGATGTTAGGTTTTGTAACCACAGATGTGAAAATTTCCAAGGAGATGCTGCAGAAGTGCGTCAGCGCAGACGTAGTGGATTCCTTCAACATGATCTCCGTGGATGGAGATACTTCCACCAATGATACACTGCTGGTGCTGGCCAACGGCATGGCTGGCAACGAGGAGATTACCGCAGAGGGCGAGGATTACGACAACTTCTGCAAGGCACTGCATGAGATCACCACATTCCTGGCAAAGAAAATGGCAGGAGATGGCGAAGGCGCCACAGCACTGTTCGAGACCAAAGTAATAAATGCAGTCAGCAAGGAAGATGCCAGAACTCTGGCAAAATCCGTGATCTGTTCTTCTCTGACCAAGGCAGCTATCTTCGGACATGATGCCAACTGGGGACGTATCCTCTGTGCACTGGGTTATTCCGGAGCCAAATTCGACCCGGAAAATGTGGATCTGTATTTTGAGAGCAAGAGCGGCAAGATTCATATCTTCGGTAATGGTGTGGCATGTGATTACAGCGAGGAAGAGGCCACGAAGATCCTCTCCGATCCGGAAGTTACCGCACTGGTGGATATGCATATGGGTGAGGCAGAAGCTACCGCATGGGGCTGTGATTTAAGCTATGATTATGTGAAGATCAATGCGGACTATCGTTCCTAAAAAAAGAACGACCGGAAAGATAAATGACAGGCGGATCACGGTATCTGCGGAAATGAGGATAAAAATGGAAAAAGATATGGAACAGGTAATGAAAAAAGCAGAGGTGCTGATCGAGGCGCTTCCTTACATACAGAAATTCAACCGTAAGATCATCGTGGTAAAATACGGCGGCAGCGCCATGAGCAATGAGGAACTGCAGAAAAACGTCATCAAGGACGTAACGCTGTTGAAACTGGTAGGTTTCAAGCCCATCATCGTTCACGGCGGCGGTAAGGAGATCAGCCGCTGGGTCGGCAAGGTCGGAAAAGAGGCAAAGTTCGTCAACGGTCTGCGTGTCACCGATGAGGAGACCATGGAGATCGCGGAAATGGTACTGAACAAGGTAAATAAGAGCCTTGTGACCATGGTGGAAGAGCTGGGCGTGAAAGCAGTAGGTGTCAGCGGTAAAGACGGCGGCCTGCTTCAGGTAGAGAAAAAATATTCCGACGGTCAGGACATCGGGTATGTGGGTGAGATCACCGGCGTGAATCCGGATATTCTCTTTGACATGCTGGAGAAGGATTACCTGCCCATCATCGCTCCCATTGGACTGGACAAGGATTATCACACCTACAATATCAATGCGGATGATGCGGCCTGCGCTATCGCAAAAGCAGTACATGCGGAGAAACTGGCATTTCTGACGGATATCGAGGGATTGTACAAGGACATCAATGACAAGTCCACATTTATTTCCAGATTGACAGCTTCCGAGGCAGAGGGACTGATCCACGACGGTTACATCGGCGGTGGTATGCTGCCGAAGCTGAACAACTGTACTTCTGCGATCCGCAACGGTGTAAACCGTGTGCATATTCTGGATGGACGTCTGGCACACTGCCTGTTGTTGGAGATCTTCACCAATCAGGGTATCGGAACTGCGATCGTATCCGATGAGGAGTGAAAAAAGTGTGCAGAATAAGCCTGGCAGCTTATTCCGCACCCGGCTATTTGTGCCGCAGGCGTCACAAAGTAGCCATTATCGCAAAACCAAATTAGAAATTTGGTTTGCGTTTCCTTGACGAAAAGAACGTCTGCGGAATGGAGAGGAAAAATGAGCGACACCATGAAAGAATATATTGCAGAGGCGGAAAAAGACCTGCTGCATACCTATAACCGTTATCAGATCGTTCTGGATAAGGGCGAAGGCGTACATCTGTATGACACCGATGGGAAAAAATATCTGGATTTCGTAGCGGGAATCGCTGTATTTGCCCTGGGCTATCAGAACAAGGCATACAACGATGCGCTGAAAGCACAGATCGACAAGGTGATCCACACCTCCAATTATTATTACAACGTGCCTGCCATCGAGGCGGCTCGTAAGATCAAAAAAGTATCCGGCATGGATCGTGTCTTTTTCACCAATTCCGGTGCGGAAGCAGTGGAAGGTGCCATTAAGGCTGCCAGAAAATATGCGTATCTGAAGGATGGCTGTACCGACCATGAGATCATTGCCATGAATCACTCCTTCCACGGCAGAACCATGGGAGCTTTGTCAGTAACGGGCAACCCCAAGTATCGTGAGGCGTTCCAGCCCATGATCGGACATATCAAATTTGCAGAACTGAATGATTTCCAGAGTGTGCTGGATCAGGTGACAGACAAGACCTGTGCCATCATTATGGAGACTGTACAGGGTGAGGGCGGACTGCGTCCCGCTAATGAAGAATTCTTAAAACAGGTTCGTGATCTGTGCGATGAGCGGGATATCCTGCTGATTCTGGATGAGATCCAGTGCGGCATGGGACGTACCGGTTACATGTATGCATGGCAGCGTTTCGGCGTGAAGCCGGACATCATGACTTCTGCCAAGGCACTGGGCTGCGGTGTACCGGTAGGTGCATTTATGATGACGGAGAAAGTAGCACAGCATTCTCTGACAGCGGGAGATCACGGAACCACCTACGGCGGTAACCCCTTAGCCTGCGCAGCAGTGGAAAAAGTGCTTGATTTATTCGAAGAGGACCATATAATAGAACATGTGAGAGAGGTGGCTCCCTATCTGGAACAGCGTCTGAACGAACTGGCAGACAAGTATGACTGTATCAAAGAACGCCGTGGTGTGGGACTGATGCAGGGACTGGTATTTGACCATCCGGTAGGAGACATTATTAACAGAGCATTGGAGAAGGGATTAATTCTGATCAATGCCGGTGCGGACATTATCCGCTTCGTACCGCCTCTCGTGATTACCCGGGAAAATGTGGACGAAATGATTGCTATTTTGGACACCTGTATCGAATAAGAGGTTTAGGTGAATTTATGTTTTTGAAAAAAAGAATTATCGCTACAGCAGCTGTGATCGCCATGGCTGCTGCAGCTGTTTACGGAAGTACGCAGGAGATGAGTCAGACACAGGAGAGCGGAAGCGGACTGCAGCTGTTTCGAGGAAAGGAGACAATCTATTGCTGGTATTCCGATGAGGCATTGTCCGGTTATATCAATGCGGCAGCAGTATCCTTCGGAGAACAGAACAGTGGAGTCCGTGTGATTCCCGTACTTACTTCTGACAGTGAATATCTGGAAGCTATCAATCAGGAGACCCTGCATTCCGATCAGATACCGGATATCTACCTGTTGAGCAGCGACTCTCTGGAAAAGGCTTATCTGGCAGGACTGGCATCGAAAGTGCCTGACACTGTGGGAATCTGCAATACAGACCATTTTCCCCAGGCGGCTCTGTCTGCGGTAACCTATGATCAGAAGCTGATCGGTTACCCGGTTTATTTTGATACCAGTGCGTTGGTATATAATGAAGATTATCTTCGAACCTGGGCAACCCAGCAGGCGGAGAAGGAACTGGCGGGAAGCAGTGAGAATGATGAACCCATAGGGGAAGGAGAAGAGATCATCGAGGAAGATTCTCTTCCGGAAGACCAGACCACGGAACAGGTGACAGCGGATGAGGCAGCGGTAAATGCGCTGGCAGAGCAGTATTTCGCGGAAGCACTTCCCTCCACAGTGGATGATCTGCTGAATATTGCAGATACCTTTGATGCACCGGAAGGTGTGGAAGGTGTCATGAAATGGGACGTGAACAATATTTTCTACAACTACTGGATCGTAGGCAACTACATGATCGTAGGCGGTGATCCCGGGGATGACAGAAATGATATTGATATCAATAATCCGGAGACCATTCAGTGTCTGGAAGTGTACAAGGCACTGAACCAGTTCTTCTTTATTGAATCCGATACGGTGACTTATGATTCTGTGATCCAGGACTTTATCGATGGCAAGACCATGTTCACCATCGGAACCACGGATGTGGTCAAACGGCTGGAAGAGGCAAAAGCGGACGGCAGCCTTGCATTTAATTACGGAATTGCCCGTATGCCGGATGTCAGCGCCGAACTGCAGAGCAGATCTTTGTCTGTTACGGGAGCGGCAGTCATCAACGGCTATTCGGAACACAAGGAACTGGCGGACTGCTTCGCAGCGTATCTGGCAGAAGGATATGCGGACGGCCTGTATGAACGCTCCGGCAAAATGCCGGCAAGTCTTCAGGCGGCAGAGAATGCAGACAACGGTGCGCTTATGATCTTTGCCGATGAATATGCGGACAGTGTGTCATTGCCGAAGATGCTAGAGACGGGAAATTTCTGGATGCAGCTGGAAGTACTGTTTTCCAAGGTATGGAACGGTGACGACGTGACTACTCTGGTACAGCAGCTGGACGAGACCATAGCCGGACAGGTAGGTGGTACAGAGAACTAAAACCGTTACAATAAAATATGAATGAACGAACCGGTCACAGGATAGACTACTACTAAAAAGAAAAGGTGGTAGAATCCTATGATCGGTTTTTTGATTGCTTTAGTTTCCGGTGCGCTGATGAGCATCCAGGGAGTGTTCAACACCCAGGTGACGAAATCCACCGGCATCTGGACCGCCAGTGCATTTGTGCAGTTTACAGCATTGCTGGTATGTCTGGGGGCATGGCTGTGTACGGAGCGGACTTCATTCTTGAAGATAGCGCAGGTGGAGCCCAGATATATGCTTTTGGGAGGGGCCATCGGAGCCTTTATCACCTACACTGTGATCCGCAGTATGGATGCCCTGGGACCGGCCAAAGCGGTAATGCTTATTGTGGTCGCTCAGCTTGCTGTAGCATATATTATCGAACTGTTCGGATGGTTCGGTGTGGAGAAGCAGCCCTGGGAGTGGCGGAAAGCCATCGGCATGGCCGTGGCGATTGTGGGTATTGTGATTTTCAAGTGGAAATGATCCAGGGCTATCCTCGTAGCGGCAATTTTGCGAATGGGTTCTGAATCGTGACCACAAATGCGAAAACGGCTTGTAAATTCCGTGCGATTCCAGTACAATGAAAGTTAACAGCATAGAGAGGCAATCCCCTGAAATTTTGTGAAGGAATCAGGAAAATGGAAAGGGGACTATGATGTTTTCGATAAGGTTTTTTAAAACAAAATATGCAGGTTTGATCGGAATGTTTTTCAGTCTGGTGATGTTCATGACCGGCTGTCAGAGGAAGGATGAGGCCATTGTGCTGATTCCATCCGGAGAAGATGTGGCGGAATTTCCCTCACTGGAAGCGGTGGAACAGGCAGCGGAGCCTGCAGGCAGCAGCGTGACAGTGCAGGAACCGGCAAAGGCTGAACCGCAGATGATATATGTCTATGTCTGCGGCGCAGTGCGGGATCCCGGAGTCGTGGAAGTGCCGGAGGGCAGCAGAGCGGAGGAAGCCCTGCGACTGGTCGGAGGTATGACAGTGGAGGCGGATCCTTTTTATGTGAATCTGGCGGAAACGGTGACGGATGGTCAGAAGCTGTATTTTCCAACGTTGGAGGAAGCGGAGACTCTGGAAGCCGAGGTAAAAGCGACGGCGGAGGGACTTGTGAATATCAACACGGCATCTGCGGAGGAATTGTGTGCGCTGCCGGGGATCGGAGCTTCCCGGGCGGCAGATATTGTGCGCTACCGGGAGCAAAACGGAGCCTTTCAGACGAAGGAAGACATTATGAAGGTATCCGGGATCAAACAGAACGCGTATGACAAATTGTGTGATAAGATCACGGTACAATGAGGGCTTATGCCGGGAACGTGAAGAGAAAAGTAAGGGATAGAGAGGTTAAGGAAAGATGGCAGGCAAGAAAGTGCTGGTAGTGGATGATGAGAAGCTGATCGTGAAGGGAATCCGTTTCAGTCTGGAACAGGACAACATGGAAGTGGATTGTGCTTATGACGGTGAGGAAGCATTGCAGATGGCGCATAACAAGGAATATGACATCATATTACTGGACGTCATGCTGCCGAAGCTGACCGGCTTTGAGGTCTGCCAGCAGATCCGCGAATTTTCCAATGTACCGGTGATCATGTTGACCGCCAAGGGTGATGACATGGATAAGATCCTGGGACTGGAATACGGCGCGGACGATTACATAACCAAGCCTTTTAACATTCTGGAAGTGAAAGCCCGGATCAAAGCTATCTTCCGCAGAATGGAGCCGAAAAAAGGAACCACAGAGAACACCGGTATTCTGGAAAGCGGCGATATGAAGCTGGATCGTGACGGCAGAAGAGCCTACATCCAGGGCAGGGAGATCGGACTGACGGCCAAGGAGTTCGAAGTGCTGGAACTTCTGATGCTGAATCCCGACAAGGTATACAGCAGGGAGAATTTGTTGAAGCTGGTATGGGGTACGGATTATCCCGGTGATGTGCGTACAGTGGATGTACATATCCGGAGACTGCGTGAGAAGATCGAGTCCAATCCCAGCGAGCCCAGATACGTGCATACCAAATGGGGTGTCGGGTACTACTTTAATAATAAGTGAGACTATGAGAACCGGCAAAGATAAGAGGAAATGATTCGCCATGCTTGCATGTAAGAATCAATTTCTCTTATCTTTGAAGGTGGCTCGAATAGAGCCACCGCCACGCAAATGAACAAAAGTAGCTGCGAAGCAGCGGAGAGCACGATTTATCGTGCGGTTTTGTGAATGGCGTGGAGAGGTTCGGAACTGAGGTTTTTATACTGTGAAAAAATGGAATAAAGAACGTTTTGCAACTATATGGGAAAAGCTGGAGAGCATGATCGCGCTTCGAAGTCTGCGGGCGAGGATCTTCCTGCTGACGCTGGTGATCGGCCTGGTGCCTTGTATTGCCATGCGCCACGGTATCGTGAGCAATTACGAGGATCTGGCGGTGGAACAGCGGACCACAGTGGTACAGAACCAGTTGATGATCCTGGCCAATCATCTGATCAGCAACAATTATTTAAGCAGCCATGGTGTCAGAGAGGACACCGGCAATTCCAGAGAAGTCATCAATGCGGAACTGGAGATGCTGTCCAATCTGTATGAAGGCCGCGTTATGATCATCAACAAGAATTTCAAGGTGGAAAAAGATACCTACGGCATCAGTGAAGGAAAGACCATCATTTCCGAGGAGGTCATCAAATGTTTTCAGGGGGAAAACATTTCCCATTATGACCCGGAGCACGGTTACATAGAAATGACCACTCCCATCATGGATACCACGGCAAACACTACGGACGAAAACGGAAAAAGGAATCCGGATGCCATCCGGGGCGTTATGCTGACCAGCATTTCCAATGACAGTATCGTAAATGCCAAGGAAGTGCTGAATCGTAAGGCGTACATTCTGGAAGTGATCATGATGGTGGCAATCCTGGCACTGGCTATCATACTGTCCAGAGCTTTGACGAGACCTTTCAACAGAGTCACACAGGCCATCAATGCGGTAAAGGAAGGCTTCAGTGATGAGACGATCTCTGTGCCAGATTATGTGGAGACCGTACATATCGTAGATGCGTTCAACCAGCTGTTGAAGCGGATGAAGGCATTGGACGATTCCCGACAGGAATTTGTGGCAAATGTGTCCCACGAGTTGAAAACACCCATGACATCCATCAAGGTATTGTCGGATTCCCTGCTAGCACAGGAAAATGTACCGGCGGAGCTGTATCGAGAATTCATGGAAGACATTGCTTCCGAGATTGACAGAGAGAACCAGATCATTACGGATCTGCTGGCACTGGTAAAAATGGATAAAAAGGTACAGGATCTGAATATTGTATCGTTGAACATCAATGATCTGACGGAATTGATCTTAAAGAGACTGCGGCCCATCGCCCGGAAGAAGGATGTGGAAGTGGTATTTGAAAGCGTCCGTCCTGTGGTGGCAGAGGTGGATGAAGTTAAGATGACCCTGATCATGACGAATCTGGTGGAGAATGCCATCAAATACAATAAGGATCATGGCTGGGTGAAGGTGATACTGGATGCGGATCATCAGTATTTTACCTTTGAAGTCAGTGATTCCGGAATCGGTATCCCGGAGGAGGCTCTGGCACACATCTGCGAGAGATTCTATCGTGTGGACAAGTCTCATTCCAGAGAGATCGGCGGAACGGGACTGGGACTGGCGATCACCAAGAGCGCCGTCCTGATGCACAAGGGATCCCTTACGGTGACGAGTACCGAGGGGCAGGGCTCCTGTTTCCTGGTGAAGATTCCGCTGACATATATCGCCTCTTAGACGGAGCTGTTGTAAGAAAGATTGTGTAGTTATGAAGAGAGTTAAAAAATATGTTTTGACCGGTATGCTTCTGATGTTGCTGGCAGTCCTGACCGGCTGTGGCACGAGAGAGCCGGAGACCGGCAAAAAGATATCGGTGTATTATGTAAATACCGCAGAGACGAAGGTTGAGGTTCATGACCAGTATCTGAACACCAAGACACCGGAGGAACAGTTGGAAGAGACCATGACATTTCTCTCCACCACCCCGGAAAAGCTGGAATATAAGGCGCCTTTTGACATGGGATTTCAGGTTCTGGATTATGAAGTGGAAGACGGAAAACTTGTGATCAATGTGGATAAGGCATATTCCGAACTTTCGGTCACCACAGAAGTACTGGTGCGGGCGGCCGTTGTAAGGACACTGACGCAGCTGTCCAATGTGAAATATGTGACGATTACCGTGGAAGGCAGTCAGTTATATGACAATGCAGGGGAATTGGTAGGCTGGATGAATGCCGAGCAGTTCATCAATAATGACGGTAACGAGATCAACACCTATGAACTGGTGAAGGTAAAGCTGTATTTTGCCAATGCAGACGGTGATAAGCTGATCGCGGCCTACAGAGAAAAGCATTATTCCACCAATACTCCGTTGGAGCGATTCGTGGTGGAGGAACTGATCGCGGGACCCAGCGGACAGATTGAGGGTCTGTACCCGGTGATCAATCCGGAGACCAAGATCATCAATATCCTGACCAAAGATGGCATCTGCTATGTGAATCTGGATTCCAGCTTCCTGACCGTGGTGAACAATGTTTCCACGGAGGTAGCAGTTTACTCCATCGTGAATTCCCTGGTGGAACTGGATAATATCAATAAAGTACAGATCCTGGTCAACGGCGAAGTGCCATCTACCTTCAGCAATTCCACTTTTGAACGGAATCTGGATTATGTAACGACTTTGGAACAGTAAATTTTGAATTTATGCGGGACAGGACTGTTTTTGCGTTGGACTGTCGGAACAGTCCTGACTGTGGGCAGGCGGGATTGCCTGCGGAAGGGAGCTTAATGAGACGACCGCTTTTTATGGCGTGTCTGTGTCTCGTGATAGTGCTCGCCATAGGAAGAATACTGACGGGGGCGGACACCGGGGATGCCGGCGTACTGCCGCCTGACGGAAGTCCGGTGAGGATCACGGGACGGATAGACACAAGAACTTCTGAAACGATTATTCTGAAATCAATTTCTATTATTCAAAACGATCTAAAATATTCCTATTCTGGAAAATTACAATGTGAGTTGACAAACACACAGGAGGTACAGAGCCTGAGACTGGGCCAGCATATTGTTCTGGAAGGCGTTTTTTCGCACTTCGATGCTGCGACCAATCACGGGGAATTTGACGTGCGGGCCTATTCTGCGGGAAAGGGCATCGGTGGCAGAGTGCGGAAAGCACAGGTTCTGGCAGCGGAGGAGGACTATAGCTTTTTGAGAGAAAAGTTGTTTGCCTTTCGAAGGAGATTACACGACAGACTGGCAAAGGTATTCCCGGAGAAAGAGGCTTCCGTTATGCAGACATTACTGCTGGGGGAGAAGGAAGAAATGGATGCGGAGGTAAAGGCGCTGTACCAGAGGAATGGGATCGCCCATATCTTAAGCATTTCAGGGCTGCATATTACTTTGCTGGGGATGGGATGCTACCGGCTGCTTAAGAGACTGGGGGCTCCGGTCAGAGTGGCAGCAGCGGGAGGTGCCATGACACTGCTTCTGTACGGTATGATGGTGGGCATGAGTGTATCCGCCAGCCGTGCCATAGGAATGTATCTGCTGCAGATGTTGGGGATATTCGTGGGAAGGACTTACGATATGCTGACAGGTGTGGGGCTGTTGGCGGCATTGCTGGTGTTGCAGCAACCGGAGCGGCTTGGGGATGTGAGCTTTTTGATGTCTTTTGGGGCGGTGCTGGGGATCTGCTTGTTGACACCGGTGTTTGCCGGGGATGGTAGGGAAGATAATGTCGGTGTGGAAACGGCCAGTGGTGTGGTGGCAGGGCTTCTGACCGTGACAGATATTCTGGGTGATTCCGCTTACGAGAGGAACAAGTACCGGGAAGGCTGGCGGAAGGTGGTGTATGAAAGGCTTTGGCGCATGGTGTCAGCACTTAAAAGCGGTTTTGCCGCCAGTGCCGGAGTTATTCTTTTTACGCTGCCCATACAGCTCTGGTTCTTTTATGAGATCCCTGTCTACTCGGTATTATTGAACCTGCTGGTGTTGCCCTTTATGAGCGTGGTGATGGCAGGGGGAATCCTGTCATTGATCCCGGGACTGGGAATTGCAGGGACGGTGGATTGTCTGATCCTGTGGTGGTATGAATGGATCTGCGAACGGTTCGGAGAACTGCCGGGAGCGGTATGGTGCGTGGGCCGCCCGACAAAGTGGCAGATGGTCGTTTATTATAGTGGGCTATTTGTGTTGATCATTGGCAGGAATTATGCGGAAAAATGGAAGCGGCAAAGACTTTATGCAGCTTATGTGGCGGAAAATAATCATGGAGACGGACACCGCACTGAAAGAGAAAGGCAGCGTCGGGAAACACGCAGAGTGGATGATAGCGGTAGGGGTAGAAAAAGAGAGAGTAACAGAAAAAAGATGCAGCACTCTGATAGGTACTCTGAAATATGTACCACCAGATGGCGGCATGTTTTAGCAAATTTTTGGTATACATGGCAGGGAGTGATGACATATAGGAACGGAGTTATGTGCCGAATTGTAGCCGCAATGATTTTAGTATTAATAGTTGGTTTACTGACCGGCAATTTTGATCGGGGAAGCCGTGTGACTTTTCTGGACGTGGGACAGGGAGACGGTATCGTGGTGGAGACCGGGCAGGGGGCATATCTTTTTGACTGCGGCAGTACCAGTCGGAGGAAAATCGGTGAATATGTGTTGAAGCCTTATCTCAAGAGCCGGGGAATCCAGTCTCTACGCGGTGTGTTTGTATCGCACCCAGATGAAGACCATATGAATGGCATATTGGAACTGCTGGAGAACGGTGGAGAATGGGGAATTACCGTGGAGCAGATGTTTCTGCCTGCGATTACGGAAGCGGAGCGCAGGGAGGCTTTTGAAAAATTGCTTGTTGCCGCGGAATATGCCGGAGTACCGGTAAGTTACATAAAATGTGGCGATGAGATCAGGGATAGTCGACTCCGGCTGCGGTGTCTGCACCCGGAGGAGAATACGACCCTTGCGGATGCCAATGCCTATTCGGAATGCTTCTACGTGGAGGTATTTGCGAAAGCAGTGAAGTGGGGCGCGGCAGAGGGGATGGAAGCAAGTGGAGAGGGCGGAAGAGCTGCTAGCGAAGTTTACGGTGAGAACGGCAGCTTTGCTGTCGGAGTTATTGGTGAGAGAACCGGTCATGGTGATACCGGTGAAAGGAAAAACTTCGGCGTGGGTGCCGGGAAGCTAAGCATTCTCCTGACAGGGGATGTGGAAGGCGAAGGGGAGCAGCAGCTGACACAGGAATTGCAGACGTTGAAGACGTTACAGGAAGCGAAGACGTTACGGGTAGCGCAGGAATCACAGGCTTTGCAGAATGTGCGGAAATTGCAGGAATCGCAGGAACCGCGAGAACAGCAGGAACTGTGGGAATCACGGAGACAAGGGGGCTTCAAGGTAGACATCCTGAAGGTAGCGCATCACGGCTCAGGCTATTCCACCAGTTCTGAGTTCCTTGCCGCCGCCGGCCCCGCTGCCGCCATTATCTCCTGTGGTCGTAACAATTCCTATGGCCATCCCCATGCCGCGACGCTACAGCGCCTGGAAGATGCTAAGGTCCCCTGGTACCTCACCACTGACTATGGAGCCCTGACAGTAACCGTCGACAGTCACGGAAACCGGCTGAAAGGGTATCTGAGAAGAAAATAAGCCGTTGGGGTTCTAGGTAGTTGGGGCATGAGAGGAAGAAAAGTAAGAATAAGCCCCGGAGAAGTCAAGAAGCCGGGGCGTGAGAGGAAGAAAAGTAAGAATAAGCCCCGGGGAAGTCAAGAAGCCGGGGCGTAGGAAAAAGAAAAGTAGAAATAAGCCCCGGGGAAATCAAGAAGCCGGGGCGTAGGAGAAAGAAAAGTAAGAATAAGCCCCGGAGAAGTCAAGAAGCTGGGGCGTAGGAAAAAGAAAAGTAGAAATAAGCCCCGGAGAAGTCAAGAAGCCGGGGCGTAGGAGGAAGAAAAGTAAGAATAAGCCCCGGAGAAGTCAAGAAGCCAGTGTGCAGAAGGAGGAAAAGTGAAAACTACACGCGAAAATATAAAAAACAGAATAGAAGAAATTAATAAGGAATTAGAAAAGATAACAAAATTGGACAAAAAATTTCCGCAAGGAGAATTGCAATGCTTCAAAAATGAAAACCGCTACAAATGGAAAGTAAAAGAGGAAAATGGAATACGCTATCTTCCGAAAACCGAAAGAAATCAGGCAGAAATACTGGCATTGAAGAAATACTATGAGTATAGAAAAAAGGAATTGGAGAGTGAAGCAGCGGGATGGGAAGCCTACTTGAAGAAGACAGACAAGATGAAAATAAACTCCGAACATCTATTAAATCATCCGGAATATGGAAAATTGCTGGCTAAGAATTTCAGACCATTGGATAAGGAACTGGAGCGGTGGCAGGAAGAACCCTACGAAAAATGTACAAAACACCCGGAAAATTTATTGGTACAAGGAACGCATGGGAAGATGTTGCGGTCTAAATCAGAAGCAATTATTGACAGAATGCTATATCAAAATAAAATACCGTTTCACTATGAAGAAAAACTGGTTTTGGATGGAATAATTTTATATCCAGATTTCGTGATACGACATCCCTTTACGGGACAATATTTCTATTGGGAGCACTTTGGGATGATGGATAATCCGGATTATTGCAATCATGCTTGTGACAAAATAAAGCTATATTGCCGACATGGTATCATTCCTTCGGTAAATCTGATTCTCACCTATGAAACAAAGCAGTGTCCTCTGAATGCAGACAAAGTAGAAATGATCTTGCAGGAATATTTTGGTTGTAGCAAATGGGATGCCGTGGTAGGATAAAACATATCAGTAATAGTAAAATAAGGGGGATATGCAAAATGAAGCACCTGATCATTGTAAAATTTAAAGATAATATATGGAACCGGGAGGATGCGGCGAGCAGGGAGATGCTTGCGGACATCAAGAAGATCTTCAATCGGACGAAGCAGATAGAAGGCGTTCATACGGTGAACATTTATGAAAATGTGACACCGAGACCGAACCGGCATGACCTGATGATCGAAATGGAGATGGATCCGGAGGCACTGCCTGTGTACGATGCTTCTGCGACCCATCAGGAATGGAAGGCAAAATACGGAGATGCTATTCAGTCCAAGACTATCTTTGATTATGAATAAAATTTGTAATCTTGCGAAGGGGAGGCAGCTATGGAAGAATTTGATATCAGAGAAGCTACACCGGAAGATGCGGAGAAGATCATCGCATATTTAGCGCAGGTAGGTGGAGAGACAGATTATCTGTCCTTTGGAAAAGAAGGGCTTCCTATTTCGACAGAAGAGGAAGAGAAATTTATACAGAATATAAATAAGGAGGAACATTCCGTTCTCTATGTAGTATGGAAAAATGGAGAGATTATCGGAGATGCCAGTCTAAGCGGATTTTCCAGAAGGATGAGCCACCGCGCCGAATTCGGAATCTCTGTGGTCAAGTCGGAATGGGGGCAGGGAATTGGCAGGGCGCTGTTACAAAAATGCATTATGTATGCAAAAGAACATATGATAGAACTGATCAATCTGGAAGTTCGAAGCGATAATATACGAGCTATTCATGTCTATGAGAAATATGGCTTCCGGAAAATCGGGACCGCGCCGGCGTATTTTAAGATCGACGGGGAATACTACGATTTTGATTTGATGGTATTAGACCTTAGAAGGGAAAGACAGTAGCTATCGATATCGCTGCGGTCATCATCGCACAGACCATCGAAGGAGCAGGCGGCAATATCGGAGCAGAACTTCGTACAATGGCAGTACAGATGAATTAACACAAAAATATAGAGGACTACAAAGAGACCCAAAGAAACCCAAAGAAACCCAAAGCAACCCAAGGTGACCAAAAGAAACCCAGAGGACTACAAAGAAACGCAAAGAAACACAAAGGAGCCATAACACCATGGAATTTTTTGACATCGTAGATGAAAAAGGCATTCCCACAGGGGAGACCATAGAACGCATACAGGCACATAAAAAGGGTGTCCGCCACAGAACCGCCCATATCTGGATCGTGAGGGAACAGAACGGAAAAGCCCAGCTGTTATTGCAGAAACGCTCTGCAGAAAAAGACAGCTTTCCGGGGCGGTTCGATACTTCTTCCGCCGGACATATTCAGGCGGGGGACGAGCCGGAGGAATCTGCAATACGGGAACTTCACGAAGAACTGGGAATCCAGGCATCTAAAGAGGAATTGCAATTCGCCGGATGCTTTGATATTCAATACGAAAAGGAATTTCATGGAAAAATGTTTCGGGACAACGAGGTTGCATTCGTCTATATGTACACTAAGCCGGTAGATGCTGCGAAGCTTATCCTGCAAAAAGAGGAAGTGGAGAGTGTGGAGTGGTTCGATATGGAGGAACTGGATACTGCGTTGCAGCCTCCCAGAGACCACAGGTTCTGCGTCCCCACGGAGGGCTTCCGGATTGCTAAACGTTGGTGGGAGAGCAGAAAATAAAAGCTGAACGGCACGCATAAGCAATAAGTCCCGAGAAAAGAATTGTCGCACAGTTGACGAGGGCGGGGAATTTCGGCAGACAGAGGCCGGGGATGTGCAGGAGTACATGGTAGAAGATAAGTAAAGCATAAGAGTGGACAATAAAAAGAGGGTATGGAAAGAGAAAAATCCGTGTGTATAAAAAATGGATGTACGGATGGATCTGGAGGATCTGTTTACCAGACTGGTGATTAATTACGGGAAATAACAAAAGAGCTGCCCTCATAATGAGGACAACTCTTTTATGTTAATAAGATTTTCACCAGATGAAATTACTTCACAGTCACGGAAGTGATGTGAGGGTTCACACCTTCGTACCAGTACAGGAAACCTTCCATATCGATGGTGTCACCGATCTTTAAGTTCTTTACTGCGTTGTAAACATCGGTGGTGTTGTCGCACAGATAAGACTCAACGGTGAAGGTATAGGTCTGACCGTTCAGGGATACGTTGAAGTACAGGTCGTTACCGTCTTCACCGGAACCATCCCAGTTGTACAGGAAAGCAACATCGTTGCCGTCAGCATCCTGACCTGCAACTTCTACAGTCATACCCTTGAAAGCTACGAACTGGTTCTGGTAGTTGATCAGATCATCGGTGCCTAACAGATCGGTCACATCGGTAACGGGAGCGATGTAGCTGCCCTCTTCGATCTCGAAGGTAGCACCTTCAGCGATCTCTACTTCACCAGACCACTCGGTCTTATAACCGGTTACTTTGATCTTGGTACCGGGTACCAGCTTAGCATAATCCTCTTCGGAACATACGGAATTGTAGATGAAGTAAGCACCATCCTGATCCTGGGTGTACAGGGTAGCCTTATCTTCCCACCAGGACTGTTTCGCCTGAACATAAGCCTCGATCACAACTTCGGAATCGAGATCAGCAGCCATGTACTCTTCGTAGGTCATAACACCCTCGGACTTCTCATCAGCAACAGCTTCAGCAGCCTCGGTAGAAGCTTCCGTAGCAGCGGCTTCGGTAGTAGCGGCTTCGGTAGTAGCAGCCTCGGTGGTGGCAGCAGCGGTAGATTCAGCAGCAACGTCTGCATTGCTGTTTCCACATGCAACGAGAGACAGAACCATAGCCATAGCCATGGTTAATGCAAGTGTCTTCTTTTTCATAATAATCCTCCATTCCTGCGCTTGTGGCGCATATGGGTCTGTGCAGATACACAGACATCTCCTCAATTTATCCGGCGCATTCAGACACCGAACAGTTCCATTATACCTGAAACGTAAGATAAATCAAGGCTTTTTGCAAAAAGAGCCCCATGCGCAGGATAATACCACCAGATATTATCTTACGAATGGGGCTGAAAAATTACTTCTTTCTGTTTTTTAAATATTCCCGCCCTACATACAGGAGGATCAGAACCCAGGTGACTGCAAGTGTGCTTAACAGGATCACGGAAGCCCGGGGCATGGCACCCAGTTCCTTTTTGCCGAAGGAGGCATCACTTCCCTGACCGAGACGGTACAGGCTTTCTACATCGCTGTAAAGCTTTTGTATGTAGGTATCATCCACAGTCTCTTTTCTGCGGGTGGACTTCACCACGTTTTCAATCAACTGTCCGGAAGCGTCACGTAAGGATGCGGAACCATTGAAGACCGGTGTAACGAAGGTGCTGTCTACGTTGTCAAGCAACAGTTTGGAAGCTTCAATCTTCACTGCATAATGTGTACCGTTATCCGCACCGCACTCGGACAGATACTCCTGATACTCTGCGGAGTTCTGTGCCTTAGAGGTTACAGGTACATAACCTTCTGTCTCGGAATAAGCGATCTGCACATCGTTGGTAAGCAGATACTGGGCAAACAGCCAGGATGCCAGTACTTCCTGGGAGTCTGATTTATTGAAGACGCAGACGGAAGGACCCTGGGAGATCATTTCGGGATGTTCCGGGTCAAACTGGGGAATCATCCGCACGGCGGTCTCAAACTGCACCAGAGAATCCTCGCTGATATCCGACAGCGGAGCGTCCGTACCCATCCAGGTGGCTCCGGCAGTGGAATCAATGGCGAAAATACATTGCCCGGCATTCAGGAAGTTCGCAGGATAACCGGAGATCTTGAAGGTGGAAAAAGCACCACTTTTTACATGTCCGGCAATATCGTACAGGAGATCCGTGGTGGTATCGTTGAAAAGTTCAATGCTGCCGTCAGCTGTGGAATATCCCGCGTTCTTTTGCTTTAACATCTGGATCATCATGTTGTCGGTGGACTTATAGATAAACGGGATCAGTACATTCTGTCCGTTGACTACATAGGTGCCGTCTGCATTTTGGGCGGTGGCAGCCTCGGAGACCTCCCAGATGAAATCCCAGGTCAGTACATCCGGCAGAGTATATCCAAGATTTTCCACGTAGGTCTTATTCACGTAGCAGGCCTCGGTGGAACGCATGTAAGGAACGGCATAGTAATGACCGTCGATGGAGCATTCATTCAAAAACTGAGGAATGACTTCTTCTCTGGCAGGACCGTCATAGGCAAGCTCCGTGCCGCCCAGACCGTATTTTTCATCGGCAAACAGGTCATCCAGAGGAACTACGGTATTCTGCCCGGTGAGGTAGGTGGCAATGTGATCCGGGTAGGTGATGCAGACATTGGGTGTCGTATTGGTGGAAATATTGGTAATGACATCGTTGTAAATTTTGCCGTAATCCGTGTATAGATTCAGGTTCACCGTGATATTGGGATACAGGGCTTCAAAATCCGCAATGGCTTTCTTGTAGATTTCCGTCTGGGTTTTGTTGGTATCATTTTTCGCCCAGAAGGTGATCTCATAGTTCCTGGAAGTATCGAATTCCTCAGGAACAGTGAATTCCGGCAGGCCTTTCGAACCATGGCAGCCGGTCAGGGACAGAGACAGAGTGCCCACGGCACATAATAATGCCAGTTTTTTGCTGAATCGACTCATCCTTTGGTACCTCCTCTGGCAACGCCTGCCATGACTTTTTTACGGAATACGAGGAACAACACCACCAGAGGAACGGAAATCACGACCACCGCAGCCATCATGGCGGGGATGTTCTCTCTGCCGAAACCATTCTCACGGATCTCCTGGATACCGTTGGACACCAGATAGTAATCCGGATCATCGGTGATCAGTCTGGGCCACACATAGGAGTTCCAGCATTCAATAACCTTCAGGATCACGATGGTGATCAGCGTGGGCTTGCAGATGGGCACCATGACCTTGCGCAGATATCGCAGATCAGAAGTACCGTCCACCTTGGCGGCATAATACAGCTCGTCCGGAATCTGTGCAAAATTCTCCCGCAGCAGATAGATATAAAATACGCTAGTCACGGAAGGCAGGATCAGACCGGTGAAGGTATTGCGCAGATCCAGATTCGTGATGGTGGTGAAATTCGTAATGACCACCAGTTCATTGGGAATCATCATCAGAGATAAAAATAACGTAAAGATCAGATCTTTTCCGGCAAAGTTCAACCTTGCAAACGCGAAGGCCGCCAGAGTGATGACCACCAGCATAATGGCAGTGGTGACCACAGTGAAAAACAAAGTGTTCCACAGGTATCTTCCCAGAGAAACAGTGGTAAAAGCGTCCACGTAGTTCTGCAGAGTGGGAGACAGGGTGAAAAACTTCGGAATATATTCCGCATTATAGGAGCCGTAGCTTTTTACGGAGGTCAGTACCATCCAGTAAAAAGGGAACAGTACGATCAGTGCCCACAGACACAGAAAAAGGTAGACGATCCCATTGCGGATATTGCCGCGGATCCGGGTGCGTTTCTCGATTCTTTCATAATCAGATGTAACATCAGACATCACAAAGACCTCCTTTCCTATACATAGTGGACATGCTTTTTGCTGACCAGCAGATTGATGCAGGTGATGGTCAGGACGATGGCAAACAGCAGGATCGCCGCAGCGGAAGCATAGGAAGGATATCCGCCGCTGTCACCGTAGAGCATGTCGTAGACGTAGCCGACGATGGTATTCATCTCTGCGGCATTTAAGTTTGTGCCGAAGAGCGCTACGGCATCACTGTAGGCTTTGAATGCGCCGATAAAGCCGGTGATGATCAGGTAGAATACCATGGGGGAGATCATGGGCAGTGTGATCTTGGTAAACATCCGGAAACGGGAAGTGCCGTCCACTCTTGCCGCATTGTAGTACATGGGGTTCACACTGGCGAGAGCACTGGTCAGGATCAGGATCTTAAAAGGCATAACGATCCAGATGGTGTAAAAACACAGCACGAACATTTTCGCCCAGTAGGGTCCGTCGATGAAATCCACGGAGCTGCCGCCGAAAAACTGGATCAGCAGATTGATCAGACCGTCGGAGTAAGGAGTCTTTTTGAAAAGAATCATGAAGACCAGACCGACCGCCAGAGTATTGGTCACGTAGGGCAGGAAAAATATGGTCTGGAACAGATCCCGCAGCGGTTTGATGGAGCTTAAGGCAGCGGAGATCAAAAGCGCCAGCCCGGTGGAGACCGGAACGGTGATGATGACCAGAATGAAGGTATTTTTCAATGCCTGTAAAAAGTACGGATCGTGGAGCACATAGGAGTAATTGTACATGCCTACGCCGTAAAAGGTCTGGGATGCAGAATTGTAACCCTCTTCAAAGGAGTACACGAATACGTCGATAAGAGGATAGATCATAAAAGCACCCAGAAACAGGAATGCCGGCAATAGATAGAGCCAGGCTTTCATATTTTGTTTTTCCATAAGAAACCTCAATTCTTTCTGCAGCCCATGAATACCGCCGGACTGCAAAATCGGATAAAATATTAAAAACGGATGCGTTCTTCGGTGTCGGTGCAAAAGAGGAATACTTTTGCGGGTTTTAAGGCGAAATGCACTTTTCCGGTGGGAAGAGATTTCCCTTCGTCCGCATCAATGATGGAACGGATGGTAACGTTCTGGGACTTCTCATGGGTGGAAACAATGCTCACATCCCGGCCCATGACCTCCAGACGCACCAGATCGCAGGAGAGAGGTCCGTCCTCTTTTAAGATGAAGCCTTCCGGGCGGATGCCGACATGCACGGGCTGGTCCGCTACTCCGGGAGTGGACAGGACAGCCTCGGAGCCAATGTATAACTGCTCATTTTTTACCTCACCGGAAAATACATTGATGGGAGGCGTGCCGAGGAACTTTGCAACGAACAGATTCACGGGATCATCGTATACGTTCTGGGGCTTGCCGATCTGCTGTACGATACCGTCCTTCATCACGACGATCATATCGGAGATGCTCATGGCTTCGTCCTGATCGTGGGTAACGAAGATGGTGGTGATCTGTGTCTCCTGCTGGATCCGGCGGATCTCTTCTCTGGTCTGGAGACGGAGTCTGGCATCCAGATTTGAGAGGGGCTCATCCAAAAGAAGAACGCGAGGCAGCTTGACTAAGGCTCTGGCGATGGCAACACGCTGCTGCTGACCGCCGGAGAGCTCATTGGGTTTGCGCTCTAACAGGTGGTCGATCTGTACCAGCTTTGCTGCTTCCAGCACGCGCTTGCTCATCTCTTCTTTGGAAAGCTTGTCAGCACCCTTCAGGTTCTCTAAGGGGAACTGAATATTTTTCTCCACAGTGAGGTGGGGGTAGAGGGCATAGTTCTGGAACACCATGCCGACACCGCGGTTCTCGGGAGGAAGTCCGGTGACATCATCTTCGCCGAAAAAGATTTTGCCATCGGTGGGTTTCAGCAGACCGCAGATCAGATTCAGGGCAGTACTTTTGCCACAGCCGGAGGGACCTAAGAGTCCGATCAGCTTGCCGTCGGGGATCTCGAAGTCGAAGTCATTCACGGCAATGACATCCTCACGGTTCTTCCTGCCGCGGACAGGACCGCGGGCGGGGAATTTCTTGGTCAGATGCTGTAATACGATTTTCATGTGTATATTTCCTTTCTTATAATGAATCTAATGAATTCAAAATGGCTGACCAGTTCAGTCCGCGCCATTCGCAAAGCCGCGTTATCACGCTTTTACGTCACTTCGTGACTGCCTTTGCTCATAAATTGGCGCTCTGTGCATGAATATATTCGTTCACAAAATCATGCGAGCATGATTTATGTTCTCGGATATATTCATGACTGAACTGTTGCGCTAAATCCCATAGGAGTCCTTCAAAATCGCAAATGATTTTCAGATTCCATAGGAATCTTTCAAAATCCTACAGCGATTTGTAGCAAATGAACCTAAATCCCATAGGAGTCCTTCAAATCGCTGGATATATGATCCAGGTCGGGGTATACGAAGCTTTCGGAGATGCCGAATACCCGCAGGCTTTCTATAAAGTATTGTTTCCGCCCGGAGGGAATAATGATCTTATACAGCATATTTTCATCGCAGATGTCTTCCAGACGTTCCAGAGAGTTATGTACGGTGAAGTTGGAGTACTGGGAATACATGCGGAGGTTGTTTTCTGTGGAGCTGCAAGCCAGGATCTTGTTTTTCAATTCCGGATTGTGGTGGTTGTGTTTGAAGGCGGGCAGCAGCATTTCCTGGGTGGTGTCCGCATCAATGGGATAGATGCAGTTGCCGAAGCCTTCCTTCTCGTTCAACAGACCCGGTGTCAGTACCCAGACGCAGGCATCGGTGTCCGGAGTCTCCCGGTAAGTCTCCGTGGCGAAAAATACGGCGATCAGGGGAGACTGAGTCCAGTCTAACATTCTCGTGGGCAGACCGTAGTGCTGCATCAGGGAGACCCAGCCGGCGTAATTGTGTTTGTCGGGAGGATTGTCCAGGATCTGTCTCGCCCGGATATAGAAATCATTGGCAATATAGCGTTCGGAGTCCAGCCTTTTCTGGCTTCGTTGGATGGAAGGGATCAAAGTCAGATCCGCATTCTCTTCCCCGCGGAACCAGAGGCGGACGCCGTGCTTTTGGCGTAACGTACTGACGAACTGCAGGAGTTCATCGATGGTGCTTACTTTTTGTGTTAACATGATAGACCTCGTTCTTATTTTCTTATGCTTCCGTTTTATGCTCATATCGGGGCATCAAGCTACTTTATTATAGATGGTTTTTCTCAGTTGTACAAGTATCCATTCTGTGGTATGGTAAAAGAAAGAATACGGAAAACGTTTTTATAATAAAAATAAAGCACACAGCCTGCAAATAAAAAGTCAAGGCTAAAATGAAAGAACTTTGAAAATTTTATAC
>ERZ1027225.275-NODE-275-length-26155-cov-6.339847_pt1 | contig 26155 bp, 22 predicted proteins | sample MGYA00519479_ERZ1027225 | MGnify/ENA primary metagenome ERZ1027225 (study PRJEB26926, sample SAMN06164471) | human gut metagenome | biome: ENVO:00009003; feature: ENVO:2100002; material: ENVO:00002003 | host: Homo sapiens | place: USA | collected 2012 ... | reverse complement strand
GAAACGCAGTCTTCGGAGTTCGTTGAAGAGATTGTAAATTTTCATAAACCGGCAAAGCAGTCGAAAGGCTGTGACGCAAAGCTATAGGGCCTGTAAAATGGCAGCCAGTTGCTTCTCATCACCTGAGGGTCTCCACAGCGGAGATTGGGTGTTGAGTGACCTTCATCTGAAGCATCAGGTGTCGATTGCCGAGTATACCAGCAATCGACACCTTTTTTCATGGGGCAACACAAAAGAGGTTCAACACCATGCGTAACGCTTCGATGAAAGTCCTGAAGAATCTGGTCTGCTGCGCCGCATTCATCTGCCTGATGCTTGTTCTGGCAATGCCCGCACACGCAGCTTCCAAGGCTGATGAGCTGCTGCAGCTCGTCAACGCAGAGCGTGCACAGGCTGGTGTGGCTCCTCTGAGCATGGGCAGCAGCGCACTGAATGCTGCCGCACAGGCCCGTGCAAAAGAACTTACCGTCAACTACTCCTACAACCGCCCCAATGGCAGCCGCGAGTTCACCATCCTGCCGGAGTACGGTGTGGACGATGTGTCTGTGGGCGAGAACTACTGGGCAGCTGCTGAGGATGCTTCGGACGTGGTCGCCGCCTGGAATCGCTACGATTTCTTCAAGGAGCGGATGCTGGACAAGGATGCCACCTCCGTTGGCATTGGCTACTACGAGGGCGGCGAGTACGGCAATTACTGGGTGATGATCTTCACCTACGCCCGCGGCACCAGTGAAAACAGCTTTGGACAGGAAGTGCTGGCGCTGGTCAACGCTGAGCGCGCAAAGGAAAATCTGGCACCTCTGGCCATGGGCGATGCCAAGCTGCAGGCCGCCGCCGATGAGCGCGCAAAGGAAGTGGCAAAGGTCGCTTCCCACACCCGCCCCGATGGTACCAACTGCTTCACCGTGCTGAAGGAGTACGGCGTGTCTGATACCGCCACCGGCGAGAATGCCGCCTGGGGCGAGACCACGCCCGAAAAGGTCGTTGCAGACTGGATGGCTTCGGAAGGCCACCGTGTCAATATCATGGACCCCGCCGCCAAGTATATGTGCCTTGGCTACAACTACGATGCCAATTCTCAGTGGGGCCACAACTGGATCCAGATCTTCGCAAAGTAAGCGGATGACTTCCATTGAACGTTGTACGATAAAATAAAGCAAAAAGAGATGCACCCCGCCTTCCTGAAATCGGTTCAGGGAGCGGGATGCATCTCTTTTTTTTTTTTTATTCTGCTGCCATCTCAGCCACATCCTCGGGGCTGAAATCGCCCAAGGGCAGGATGAGCCGGGCCAGCGTCTCCTGCGGCAGGGCGGCAAGCCGGGCACTCTCGTCCGCAATTTCGGCAGGGCAGAGGATGTGCACGCCGTCCGCACCGGTCTCTACCCGGGCGCGGTGGCCGGTGGCAATGTACTGGATGCCCAGCCGGTCAGCCGCCGCCAACAGGGCGGGGAAACGCAGGTCGGCCGGGGCAGCGGTCTCCTCGGCCAGCTGGCTGGCCAGTTCGCTGGCATTCAGGGTGATGCACTTGATGCCCAGAGCCTTGGCGGCTTCCTTGGCGGCATCCACAACGGGGTCATCGGTGCACAGACGCACCACAGCGCCCATCACCGCAAAGCCCTGCTGCTGTAAAATGCGGACAGCTGCTTTGCAGCCCGTGCCGCCGCACAGGCCCGCCAGCACCTTGTCCTGCTGTTCGTAGGTATCGAACCCGCTGCCGGGCAGAAATGTATCGCTCATCGTCCCTGTCTCCCTCCGTGTGCCTGACTTTGTGCCACGGCCAGCTGGTCGCAGCGCTCGTTTTCCGGGTGGCCTGCATGGCCCTTGACCCAGACATAAGTGATCTTGTGCCGGGCTTCCTGCTCCAATGCCTGTTCCCACAGGTCGGGGTTCAGGGCAGGGGAGCCGTCGGACTTTTTCCAGCCCCGGCGCTTCCAGCCCCTGGCCCAGCCCTTTTCCAGCCCGTTGATGACGTACTGGCTGTCAGAGCACAGCCGCACCTCACAGGGCTCCTTGAGCTGGCGCAGGGCCTCGATAAAGGCGGTCAGCTCCATCCGGTTGTTGGTGGTGGAAGCATCGCCGCCGCTGAGCTCTTTTTCGTAGACCTTGCCGTTGAAGCGGTAGCGCAGCACTGCACCCCAGCCGCCCGGGCCGGGGTTGCCGCTGCACGCGCCGTCGGTGTAAACTTCGACTTGTTTCATCTGTTTCTCCCGGAACTTGAATTTTTGGATACCTCTATTTAGAGCTATTTTTCCGGTTCTGTCAAGAGGAAAACGTATCATCCCCGGCTTTTCCGGCAAAGCTTTGAATTGACAAAGTGGACAAGAAATACTATACTGTTTGTAACAAAATGCGTATAGGGGCGCACCGGTGCGGTGTGTCCGGCTGGAACAGGGCAGTGCCGCGGTCGCATCGAACAGATGGACTGACAGGGCAGAAATTACTCCGTTCCGGCCATCCCAGTGCCGAAAACAGGCATGGAAGCGAAAAATTCTATACGATGGTTTCGATGGGAGCAGCGGTGCGTTTGCTGCTCCTTCACAGCAGACAGGCCGCTCGCAAAGGGGTGTGCCTGCGTTTTGTAATTGATTTTGGAGGTACCGCATGGCACAGGTCAAAGAACAGAACCCGGCTCAGGCTCAGAACAATCCGAACAGAAACAGTGAATCCGGCGGGGAAAAGCGTACCCGCACCCGCCGCCCTTATTATAACCGGCGGCCCCGCCGCGCACAGCAGCCCAAGGAGGCCGCTGTGCCTATCCACATCTACCCGCTGGGCGGTCTGGGTGAAGTGGGCAAGAACATGACCGTGTATGAGTGCAACGGGGATATGATCATTGTGGACTGCGGCCTTGTATTCCCGGACAGTGAGATGTACGGCGTGGACATGGTCATCCCCGACTTTACCTTTGTGGTGCAGAATAAGGACAAGATCAAGGGCCTGCTCATCACCCACGGCCACGAAGACCACATCGGCAGCATTCCCTACCTGCTGCAGAAGTTTGATCTGCCCATCTACGGCACCCGGCTGACCTGCGGCCTCATCCGGAACAAGCTGGAGGAGTTTGGCCTGGCGGGCAAGACCAAGTTCGTGGAGATCACCCCCAAACAGAAGATCAAGCTGGGCTGCTTTACCGTGGAGCCCATCCATGTCAACCACTCCATCCCCGATTCCGTGGCCTTTGCCATTGACAGCCCCGCCGGAACGATCATCCAGACCGGCGACTTCAAGATCGATTACACCCCGCTGGCCTGTGGCGTGACCGACCTGACCACCCTTTCGGAGTATGGTCAGAAGGGTGTGCTGGCTCTGCTGAGCGATTCCACCAACGCCGAGCGTCCGGGCTTTACCGCCACGGAGCAGAAGGTGGCCGCCGGTGTCCGCAACCTGTTTGCCCGTGCCCGGAACAAGCGCATCATCATTGCGACCTTTGCGTCCAATATCTACCGCGTCCAGCAGATCATTGATCTGGCCGTGGAGGATGGCCGCAAGGTGGCGTTCAGCGGCCGCAGTATGGTCAATAACACAGCCATGGCGCAGGAGCTGGGTTATATGCACATCCCCGAGGGCACCCTCATCAGCGTGGATGAGCTGAACCAGTACCCGCCGGAGCAGGTGGTGCTGATCACCACCGGCAGCCAGGGCGAGCCCCTGAGCGCCCTTTCCCGCATGGCCTCCTGCAGCCACCGTCAGGTGCGGGTGGGCCCCGGCGACTTCATCATCATCTCGGCCAAGCCCATCCCCGGCAACGAGAAGAGCGTGACCAAGATCGTCAACGGTCTGCTCCTGCTGGGCGCAGAGGTCATCTATGAGGGCATGTACGACGTCCACGTCTCCGGCCACGCCTGTCAGGAAGAGCAGAAGCTGATGCTCACCCTGACCAGACCCAAGTATTTCCTGCCCGTCCACGGCGAATATAAGCAGCTGAAAAAGCACGCCATCACGGCGGCAAGCCTCGGCATCCCCACCAGCAACATCCTCATTGCCGAGAACGGCTCCAACATCATCCTCAGCCAGAACGAGATGAAGCTGGGCGAGCCGGTGACGGCGGGCGCTGTCATGGTGGACGGCCTCGGCGTGGGCGATGTGGGCAACGTCGTCCTGCGGGACCGCAAGCATCTGTCTGAGGACGGCCTCGTCATCATCGTGGCCACCGTGGACAGCAAGACCGGCAAAGTTCTGGCCGGCCCCGACCTCGTGAGCCGCGGCTTCGTCTATGTGCGGGAGAACGAGAGCCTGATGGACGGCGCCCAGAGCATCGTGGAGACGGCTCTTGACCGCTGCGTGGACGAGCACGTCCGCGACTGGAACAGCGTCAAGACCCGGGTGCGCGAGGCCCTGAGCAGCTATATCTACCGCCGCACCAAGCGCAGCCCCATGATCCTCCCCATCCTGATGGAGGTCTGAGTCTGCCCGCAGGAGGCATAACACTTCATGAAACAAAAACCAAGATGGACTCTTGAAATGCTGACCGCTGCGCTGGCGGTGCTCTGCGCCCTGCTGGTGCTGGTGCTTCTGGTGCAGCGCCCGGCCATCTGGCCTGTGCTGGTGGTGCTGGCGGTGCTGTGGTTTGCCCTGTTCGGAGTGTTCCGCTACCGGGTGCGCAGCTGGGTGGCCCGCTGGGTCTGCGGCGGCAGCTTCGAAAAATCGAAGACGCAGTTCAGCCTCGAGCCGCTGAGCCAGCCCGCCGCCCTCCTTTCGGGGGAGACGGTGCTGTGGTACAACACCGAGTTCCGCACCCGTCTGATGAAGGGCGAAGCCCTTCTGGTCCCCCGGGTGCAGAAAGTGCTGCCCGGCCTCGACCTGCAGGAGGCACGCAAGGTCAGCGGCCAGCTGCTCAATCTGGCCGACGGCGTGTGGAACGCTCACAGCTCCACCGTCCCCGGCGAGGCCGAGAGCATGACCCTTCTTGTCCTGAATGAGGAAACGGCCCTCCGCAAAGTGGAGGCCGAATATAAGGCCAGCCGCCCAGGCTATCTGGTCTTCCTCGTGGACGGCTACGACGACGTGTTCAGCGATATGCTGGACAGCGAGCGCGCCCGCCTGCTGGAAGGCATCAACCGGGTGCTGGAAGATATGATAGGCCGCGGCACGGGCTTTCTGCGCCGCGTGGCCAGCGGCCGCTACATCGCTGTGGTGGAAGAGCGCCAGCTGGAGCAGTTCGCCAAGCGCGGCTACGACGTGCTGGACAAGATCCGCGCCCTCGACCCCAGCGTGAACCTCTCCATCTCCATCGGCATCGGACGCGGGGCCAAGACCCTGCGGGAGGCTCAGGACATGGCCGTTCAGGCGCTGGATATGGCGCAGGGGCGCGGCGGCGACCAGGCCGCCGAGATGACCCCGGACGGCTTTACCTTCTACGGCGGCGTCAGCCACGGCGTGGAAAAGCGCAGCAAGGTGCGCAGCCGCATCGTGGCCGACCAGCTGGTCAAGCTCATCAAAGAGGCTGACCATGTGGTCATCATGGGCCACCGGATGAGCGACCTGGACGCCATCGGCTCTGCCGAGGGCGTGCTGCGCATCTGCAAGATCTGCGATGTGCCGGCAGTCATTGCCGTGCGCCGTGACGCCACCCTGGCGGGCAGCCTCATCAACGCCCTCATCGCGGCAGGGCAGGAGGACGACTTCATCGACCCCAAGGGCGCTCTGCCCATCATTTCCCAGAGAACGCTCTGTATCGTCGTGGATACATACCAGCTGGGTCTGGTGGAGAGCCGCGAGATACTGGAAAAATGCGGCAAGGTGGCTGTCATCGACCACCACCGCAAGGGCGTCGGCTTCATCGAGAAGGCCGACCTCGTCTGCCACGAGCCCTATGCATCCTCGGCCAGTGAGCTGGTCACGGAGTTTTTGCAGTATGTGGGCGACCGGGACGACAAGCCCAACCGCATCGAGGCCGAGGGACTGCTCTCCGGCATCATGCTGGACACCCGTGACTTCACCCTCCACACCGGCGTGCGCACCTTCGAGGCCGCTGCGGCCCTCCGCCGCTACGGCGCGGAGACGGAGCACGTGCGTCAGCTCTTTGACGTGAGCATGGTGGAGTACACCACCAAGGCCAGGCTGGTATCGGAAGCCCAGATGTACCGGGGCTGCGCCATCACCGTCAGCGGCGAGGTGGCCCCCGAGGCCCGGGTGGCCATCGCTCAGGCGGCCAACGACCTGCTGACCATCCAGAACGTGGAGGCCAGCTTCGTGGCCGTGCAGGTGGGCGGCGGCGTCAACATCTCGGCCCGCAGCCTCGGCGCGGTGAATGTGCAGGTCATCATGGAGTCTCTGGGCGGCGGCGGTCATCAGACCATGGCAGCGGCCCAGCTCAAGCATATCACCCCGGAGGCGGCCCACAGCCGCATCCAGACGGCCATCGACCAGTACCGGGAGGCCCAGAAAAAGAGCGGCCTCGAGTCGGAATCCGAACAGAAGAAAAAGGATAAACAGTGATGAAACAGTACGATTATCTTATCGTTGGCGCTGGCCTGTACGGCGCGGTATTTGCCCATGAGGCCAAGAAGGCCGGCAAGCGCTGCCTCGTCATCGATAAGCGCGCTCATATCGCAGGCAACATCTACACCGAAGAGGTGGAGGGCATCAACGTCCACCGCTACGGCGCCCACATCTTCCACACCAACAACAAGGCTGTGTGGCAGTACGTCAACCAGTTCGCGGAGTTCAACCGCTACACCAACAGCCCTGTCGCCAACTATCACGGCGAGATCTACAACCTGCCCTTTAACATGAACACCTTCAACAGGATGTGGGGCGTCGTGACCCCCGCCGAGGCGAAGGCGAAGATCGAGCAGCAGCGCGCCGAGGCCGGCATCACGGAGCCGAAGAACCTCGAGGAGCAGGCCATCAGCCTGGTCGGCACCGACATCTACGAAAAGCTCATCAAGGGCTACACCGGCAAGCAGTGGGGCCGCCCCTGCACCGAGCTGCCCGCTTTCATCATCAAGCGCCTGCCCGTCCGTTTTACCTACGACGACAACTACTTCAACGCCCTGTATCAGGGCATCCCCAACGGCGGCTATACCGCCATGGTGGAGAAGATGCTGGACGGCGTGGAAGTGCGCCTGGGCGTGGACTATCTGGCCGGGAAGGCAGAGCTGGACAAGCTGGCCGACAGGGTCGTCTACACCGGCCCGGTGGACGCCTACTTCGGCTACAAGCTGGGCGCATTGCAGTACCGCAGCGTCCGCTTTGAGACGGAGACGCTGGACACCGACAACTATCAGGGCAACGCCGTCGTCAACTACACCGACGCCGAGACGCCCTACACCCGCATCATCGAGCACAAGCACTTTGAGTTCGGCACCCAGCCCAAGACCGTCATCAGCCGCGAGTACAGCGCCGAGTGGAAGCCCGGCGATGAACCCTACTACCCGGTGAACGACGAGAAGAACGGCGCACTCTACGCCGAGTACAAGAAGCTGGCCGACGCCGAGCCGGGGGTCATCTTCGGCGGACGTCTGGGCGAGTACAAGTACTACGACATGGATAAGGTCATCGAGGCGGCGCTGGACGTCGTGGGCAGGGAGCTGGCGTAAGCGTTGACGTAACAGCCCGATTGCTGTATACTAACCATAGAAATCCACCGGTTTCCCGGTGAGAAGTGAGGGATACTATCATGAAAGTGATTCTGAAGCAGGACGTCAAGGGCATCGGCAAGAAGGACGAGATCCACGAGGTCTCCGACGGCTACGCCCGCAACTTTCTGTTCCCGCGCAAGCTGGCCGCTGTGGCCGACGCCAGCGCGGTGAATATCGCACGGGGCAAGGAGGCCGCTGCCGACTTCCACGAGGCTGAGAACGTGGCCGCCGCTCAGGCTGTGGCCGCGAAGCTCGAGGGCAAGACCGTGGTCATCAAGGCCAAGGGCGGTGCCTCCGGCCGTCTGCACGGCAAGGTCACCGGCAAGGAAGTCGCTGAGGCTCTGGCCCAGCTGGCCGGTTCTCCCATCGACAAGAAGAAGATCGAGCTGGAGACCAAGGACATCAAGGACGCGGGCGTCTTTAACGGCAAAGTCCGCCTCCATGTCGGTGTCGTGGCTTCCTTCAAGGTCCAGGTAGAAGTGGAGCAGGCCTGATTTGACCGCTATCTGCGCCCCCTCTCGGCAGGGGGCGCTTTTTGGCTTTACGGCATTTATATAAATAAAGCAGAAGGATAACGACCATGCCGAACGAACGACATTATAACGAACTCAACCTCGAGAGCGTGGGCATCAACCTGCCCTACAATATGCAGGCAGAGCAGAGCGTGCTGGGCGCGGTGCTGCTGAAACCCGAGACCCTGACCGACCTCGTCGAGATCATCCGGCCTGAGATGTTCTACACCCGGCAGAACGCTCAGATCTACTCCGAGATGCTCCGCCTCTTTACCAGCGATCAGACCATCGACTTCGTCACCCTGCTGGACGCCGTCATCTCGGACGGCGTGTTCCCCAGCGCCGACGAGGCGAAAGTCTACCTGACCGGCCTCGCCGAGACGGTCCCCAGCATCTCCAACGTCAAGGCGTATGCGCAGATCGTGCAGGAAAAGTATCTGGTGCGCCAGCTGATGGGTGTCGCAAAGGACATTTTGCAGGACGCGGGCGACGAGCCCGACGCCGACCTGCTGCTGGAAAACGCCGAGCAGCGCATCTATGAGATCCGCTCCGGCCGCGATTCCAGCGCCCTGACGCCCCTTTCTTCCAGCATGGTGGAGACTCTGACAAATCTGCAAAAGATCAGCGGCCCCGACGCCGACAAGTATAAGGGCATCCCCACCGGCTTCCGGCTGCTGGACACCGTCCTCACCGGCCTTGGCCGCGGCGACCTCATCATCCTCGCTGCCCGCCCCGGTATGGGCAAGACCAGTTTCGCGCTGAACATCGCTACCCGCGTGGCCATGCAGCAGAAGGTGCCGGTGGCCATCTTCAGCCTCGAAATGACGAAGGAGCAGCTGACCAACCGCATCCTCTCCGCTGAAGCGGGCATCGACAGTCAGGCGTTCCGCACCGGTGCGCTCCGGGCCGAGGACTGGGAGTATCTGGCCCTCGCCACCGAAAAACTGCACGACGCACCGATTTATATGGACGACACCTCGGGCATCACCATCACCGAGATGAAGGCGAAGATCCGCCGGGTCAATCAGGACCCCGCCCGCCCCAACGTGGGCCTCATCGTCATCGACTATCTGCAGCTGATGACCAGCGGCCAGCGCAGCGAGAACCGCGTGCAGGAGATCAGTTCCATCACCCGAAACCTCAAAATCATGGCCAAAGAGATGAACGTGCCCATCATCGCTCTGAGCCAGCTGTCCCGTGCGGTGGAAAAGCAGGGCAACAACTCCAGCCACCGCCCCCAGCTGTCTGACCTGCGCGACTCCGGCTCCATCGAGCAGGACGCCGACTGCGTCCTCTTCCTGTACCGCGACTCCTACTACGCCAGCCAGAACCCCGACGGCGCGGAGGTGGACGCCGACACCGCCGAGTGCATCGTGGCAAAGAACCGTCACGGCGAGACCAGCACGGTGCCGCTGGGCTGGGACGGCGCCCACACCCGCTTTATGGATGTGGACTTCAAACGCTGATGAACTACGAAGAGATCTTACAGACGGTGCGCGGCTTCTGCGCCCGGGAAAAGCTGCTGGACGGCAAAAAGCATCTCGCGCTGGCTGTTTCGGGCGGGGCCGACAGCATGGCCCTGCTCTGCCTCATGCGCCCGCTGGCCGAGGAAAAGGGCATCGCCCTCACGGTCTGCCACGTCAACCACGGCCTGCGGGGAGAGACGGCGGACCGGGACGAAGCCTTCGTCCGGGAGGTCTGCGCCCGGCTGGGCCTGCCGCTGCGGGTGTTCCATGCCGCTGAGCTGGAAGCCGAGGCAGGAAAGCCCCGGGCGGGGGAGGACTGGGCGCGCCGCCTGCGGTATGCCTGCTTTGAGCGGGTGCTGGCCGACGGGATAGATGCCGTCGCAACTGCCCATACTGGGAGTGACCAGGCCGAGACGCTGCTGTTCCGGCTGGCCAGAGGCACCGGCCTCCACGGCGCGGCGGGCATCCGGCCCAGCCGCCCGGGCTATCTGCGGCCTCTGCTCTGCCTGACGAGGGCCGACACCGAGGCTGTCTGCCGCGCCTGCGGCGAACGCTGGGTCACCGACGAGACCAATGACGCCGACGATTACGCCCGCAACCGTCTGCGCCACGGCGCACTGCCCGCCCTCTGCGGGGTCAACAGCGCCGCCGAGCACAATCTGGCCCGCTTCTGTGAGAAAGCCGCCAAGGCGGACGAATACTTCGCCCGGCAGGCGGATGCGCTGCTGGCTTCGGCCCGGGTAATGGACGCAAAAAGCCTGCCCGGCGGGGCGGGATACGCCCTGCGCAGCGGCCAGCCCGTGTGGATGTCAGAGCCTTTGCGGCAGACTGACCCGCTCATCCTCGACATGGCCCTCCACAGCCTTGTGGAGCCGGTGCGGGACGCGGAGGAAAAATATATCCGCCTGCTGGCCGACCTTGTGGAAAAGGGCAGCGGCGCGGTGCAGCTCACCGACGCCGTCCGCTTCTGCGCCCGGGATGGCGTGCTCTGGCGGGAGGAAGCCGATAAAAACACCCGCCGGCAGGGCGAAAAAGCGGACGGTCCGAAATTTGAAGTATCCCTGCCGGAGGGCGGCGATTATCCGCTGCCCGGCGGCAGAAAGCTGCATATCCGGGTGGTTTCGGCCTGTTTTGAAGAAAAAACACAGGGTGTTCATAAAAAAGACTTAAAAAATCAGGCAGATTATGCTAAAATAAACTCGATATGTCCTGTTCTGCGGCTGCGCTGCCGTCAGCCCGGCGACCGCTTCCGTCCGGCCGGGCGGGGGATAGACCGGGAGCTGCGCAAATGGATGAACGAGGCGGGCATCCCGCCCCGGGAACGGGACACGCTGCCGCTGCTGGCGGCAGGCAGACAGGTGCTGTGGGTCTGCGGAGAGGGCTTTGCCGATGGGCTGGCCCCCGGGCCGGACACCGGGCAGCTGCTGCAGGTGGAACTAGAAAATTTTGGAGGAATCGAATCATGAGCATGAATGACGATATTTTGAAGGTCCTCGTTTCGGAAGAGGAGCTGAAAGCGAAAGTGGCTGAGCTGGGCGCTCAGATCAGCAAAGACTATGAGGGCAGAAACCTCGTTCTCGTCTCCATCCTCAAGGGCTCGGTGGTCTTTATGGCCGACCTGATGCGCGCTGTGAGCATCCCGTGCAGCATCGACTTCATGGTGGTGTCCAGCTACGGCGGCGGCAACACCACCAGCACCGGCCTCGTCAAGATCATCAAGGACCTGGACGGCGACCTCTCCGGCAAGGATGTGCTCATCGTGGAGGACATCCTCGACACCGGCATCACCCTGTCGAACCTCGTGCCGATGCTCAAGATGCGCAACCCGAACTCGGTGAAGATCTGCACCATCCTCGACAAGCCCAGCCGCCGCAAGGCCGACATCGCCCCGGACTACGAGGGCTTCGCGGTGCCGGACGAGTTCGTGGTGGGCTACGGCCTCGACTACGACGAGAAGTACCGCAACCTGCCCTACATCGGCGTACTCAAACCCAGCGTCTACGAAAAGTAAGAAATAAAACCAGAACTGGAGTTGATCCTTTTGCAACCTAAGAGACCTCGTATCAATCCGCTCATCCTCGCACTGGCGCTGGCCGCCGTGCTGATGGTCTGGTCGGTGATGGGCAGCGGGTCGGGCAGCACCAGCGGCTCGACCATGAGCTACTCCACCGTCGTCCATTACTTTGAGCACAATCAGGTCACGGCCTTCACGCTGGACCGCAACACCAGCGTCATCACCCTGAACCTGAAGGAAGGCGACCTGCCCCTGCCGGACGTCTCCTCCACCCAGAGCACGGTGCAGTCTACCGGCGGTCTGCTGAGCGGGATGTTCTCCTCCTCGTCGGAGTCCACCGGCGCAGTGCAGGAGGACGACGGCACCGTCACCGTCCGCTATAAACTGCCCTATGCCTACGTTTTCATCGAGAACGTGGACAAGTATATCGAGTCCTACGACGCGGCGAATCCCGACGCGCCCATGACCTATGACTACACCTCTCTCAAGGAGACCATCCCCTGGATGGAGATCATCTTCTATCTGGGGATGCTGGGCTGCACCGGCTTTTTGCTGTTCTCGATGATGCGGGGCGGCGTCGGTGGTGGCGGCGGCATCATGAATGTCGGCAAAGCCAAGGTCAAGGACGAGCACGAGAACAAGAAGACCGCCACCTTTGCCGATGTGGCCGGTGAAGACGAAGAGAAGGAAGAGCTGAAAGAGGTCGTGGAGTTCCTCAAGAGCCCCGACAAGTTCAACTCTCTGGGCGCACGCATCCCTCACGGCGTGCTGCTCGTCGGCCCTCCGGGTACCGGCAAGACCCTGCTGGCCCGCGCCTGCGCCGGTGAGGCCGGTGTGCCGTTCTACTCCATCTCCGGCTCTGACTTCGTCGAGATGTACGTCGGCGTCGGCGCATCCCGTGTGCGCGACCTCTTCGACAAGGCAAAAAAGACCATGCCCTGCATCATCTTCATTGATGAGATCGATGCTGTGGGCCGTCAGCGCGGTGCCGGTCTCGGCGGCGGTCACGACGAGCGCGAGCAGACCCTGAACCAGCTGCTGGTCGAGATGGACGGCTTCGAGGCCAACGATGGCGTCATCGTCATGGCGGCCACCAACCGTGCCGACATCCTCGATAAGGCCCTGCTCCGCCCGGGCCGCTTCGACCGTCAGGTCTACGTCGGCCTGCCCGACGTCAAGGGCCGCGAGGAGATCCTGAAAGTCCACACCAAGAACAAGCCCCTCGCCCCGGATGTCTCCCTCAAGGTCATCGCACAGCGCACCGCAGGCTTTGCGGGCGCTGACCTCGAGAACCTCGTCAACGAGGCCGCTCTGCTGGCTGCCCGCCGCAGCCGCAAGGCCATTACGATGGAGGACATCGAAGAGGCTTCCATGAAGGTCATGGCCGGCCCCGAGAAGAAGAGCCGGGTCGTCACCCCCGAAGAGAAAAAGCTCACCGCCTACCACGAGGCAGGCCACGCTGTGGCGGGCTTCTACTGCAAGCACCACCCCCGTGTGCATGAGATCACCATCATCCCCCGCGGTCAGGCCGGCGGCTACACCATGTATCTGCCCGAGAAAGACCGCAGCTACGTCACCAAGGGCGAGATGTTCGAGGACATCGTGTCCAGTCTGGGCGGCCGCGTAGCCGAGCAGCTTATCCTGGACGACATCTCCACCGGTGCGTCCAACGACCTGCAGCAGGCGACGAACATCGCCCGCCAGATGATCACCAAGTACGGCTTCTCTGAGCGCCTTGGCCCTGTGGTCTACGGCACCTCTCAGGAGGAGACCTTCCTGGGCCGCGACCTCGGTCAGGGCAAGGGCTACAGCGAGACCACCGCTGCTGAGATCGACAGCGAGATGCGGGACATCATCGACGAGGCCTACGAGACCTGCCGCCGCACCCTGACGGAGCATATCGACCAGCTCCATGCGCTGGCACAGGCCCTGATGGAGCGCGAGAAGCTGAACGAGAAGGAGTTCAACGCCGTGATGGCAGGCGAGACCCTGCCCTCGCGTGAGGACCCCGACGCAAAGCCCGCCGAGGATCAGCCCACTGTCCAGCCTGTGGAACAGGCCGAGACCGCAGAGGCTGCGGAGCCTGCCGAACCTGCTGAGGCAGTGGATGCCGCCCCGCAGGAAGCCCCGGCCCCCGAAACGCCGGATGAAGGCGAAGCCAACCAGTAAACCAAGAGAAAGGGGAGAGTGTTGTGGAGGAAAATTTTGAACCGGTCGCGCGGACACGGGCCAACTATTACACCCCGGGCAGCCCGGTGCAGTTCGTCTGCGTGGAGCTGCTCAAGGGCGAAGTCAGCGGCGAACACGCGGTCTGTCTGACCTTTAAGAACATTTCCCGCGTGACCCTGACGGCACTGGAGATCCACTTCAAGTGCAAGGGCGTGGACGGCGTCATCCTCTGTGAGGACGAGTTCGAGTACCGTGACCTTACCGCAAAGCCCGGCGAGAGCTTCGGCATGGACGATGCCGTCTTTGTCACCCAGAAGGCCATCACCAGCGTGGACGTTACCCTGCGCAATGTCTACAGCGGCAGGAAGGTCGTCCACCTCGAGAGCATCAAGCGGGTGCGCCTGCCGGCCCCCCGCCGCCTGAGCGTCGAGATGCAGAAGGCCCTCGAAGCCCGGATGAACCGCACCGGCATGAAGTTCATGCCCCAGGTCTTCGAGAACGGCTGGTACTGCGCCTGCGGTGCCTTCCACCCGAAGGAAGAGGACACCGTCTACTGCTCCGAGTGCGGCAGTGACCGCATCCTTTTGCAGAACGCGCTGAACACCCTGCTGCAGCCGGAAGCCCCGGTGCGCCAGCCCGAGCCGCAGCCTGCGGCCCAGCCGGTACGCCCGGCTGCGCCTGCTGAGGAGCCTACCCGTATCGTGGGTGCAGCGCAGGAGGAGGCCACCCGTATCATCCCGCCCCGGGCGGCGGAGTCTGCGCCCGGCTATGCGCCTGCCGCTGAGATGGACGCGACCCGCGTGGTGTCCCGCGCCCCGGAGCAGGAGGCGACCCGCGTTCTGTCCCGTCAGCCGGAGCCGGTGCGCCCGGCCAAGTCCTTTGCGCCGGACGAAGAGGTGGAGAAGTACGGCACCCGTGTGGTACCCTCGACTCCCGCCGCCGCGCCGTCCCGCCTGCAGGCAAAGCCGCTGGACGAGGAGGACGACTGCGAAGAGGAAGACCCCCGCGACAGCATCGCTGAGACGCTCATCCGCTGGGTGCCGCCCATCACCGCCATCGTGTGTGCGGGCATCGCCCTGTGCGGCTTCGTGTATTCTCAGTTCATGATGTAAAATAGGATGTACGGCGGAGGAGGCAGAGGCTTCCTCCGCTTTTGATTTAAGGAATAACCTCTCAGTCTGCTTCGCAGACATGGCCGGGCAGTGGCACGCCGTAGGCGTGACGGAGAGGTTTAACAAGGAGAGATGATCATGCCTGACGAAGCTTTGCAGGCCGCGTTCGAGATAAAAGCGGCCTGCGACGACATCAGCCGGAAGCTGCTGCGCTGGCACTGGGAGGAAAAGCCCGGCGCTCACAGCGTGGACGCCCTGCTGAAGCATCTGGCCCAGCGCCAGAAGGAGAGCCCCGACTACTACGAGCGCCTGCCGGAGCTGAATGGCCGCACCGGCTGGCAGCAGCTGGATACCACCCTCTGTATGCGCATCCTGCTGGACCCGGAAAAGGACGCCGCCCGGCCTCTGGACCTGCTGGGCAATACGCCCCACCCGGCAGCGGCCCGCCGCGCCTGCAACGCGGTGCGGATGGCCCGCAACGAGGCCGCCCACGCCTCCGACAGGACCGCAGCCGCACAGGCGGCGATCCGGTTCAACGAGGCCGTGGAGGAGCTGGAAGCGGGCTATGAGGGAACGGCCCTGACTACCGGCGACCTCGAGAAGTATTACCGGATGGCGGAGGACTTTCTGTCCCGCTGCGGCGCGTCAGAGACCATCGAGCCTCAGAAGAAGGCTGAGGACGAAGCGCCCCGCCGTCAGAAGTCCCAGAAAAGCGGCAGCACGTCCCGCAAGCGCCAGAGCGGCGGAAGCCGCACGACCTCGAAGGGGACATCCGGCCGCAGCCGGAATACTTCTGGCCGGAACAGCCGCAGCCGCCAGAATATGCAGACCACGGCCCGCCGCAAGAAGCGTCAGCGCACCCAGAGCCGCGCTCTCACCGTGGTGCTGCTGGCCGTCGTCCTGCTGGGCCTGCTGGTCCGGGCATGGACGATGGGGCTGATGAAGTGATACGCTCTACTGAGGTAGATCATGTGAGAAAGTGACAAAAAAATAACGTACTATAATTATAAAACGTCACTTTATCAATTTGACAAAGTGACCCTGATTGACAAAGTGACCCACTTTATCAGCAAGCCTCAGTTTATCACCTTGAGAAAGTGAGATTTTGGACGATGATGCGTTAGAAAAATGTCACTTTATCAGATAACGCGCGGGTCTCGGAGGACATCTCAACTTTTTGGGATGTCCTCTTTTTGCATTTCCGGGACAGCCCCCTCATACACTGACGGACAAGGGGGTGTGCGGATGGAGCAGGGGATGGAGATGCTCTTTGCGCTGTTCGGCGGGCTGGCGATGTTCCTCTACGGGATGGACAGGATGAGCCGCGCCTTGCAGCGGGCGGCGGGCGACGCCATGAAGCGGCTGCTGGCCCGGCTGACGGCCACGCCGCTGCTGGGCGTCCTCACCGGGCTGGCCGTGACGGCAGTGCTCCAAAGCAGCTCGGCGGCCACAGTAATGGTCATCGGCTTCGTCAGCGCCGGGCTGCTGGAACTGCCCCGGGCGGTGGCCGTCATCTACGGCATCAACATCGGCACCACCATGACGGCTCAGCTCATCGCCTTCGATGTCCAGACGCTGGTATACCCGGTGCTGTTTCTGGGCTTCCTCCTCGACTTTGCGGCCCGCAGGCCCCGCTGGCAGGCCGTGGGCGAGGCGGTGTTCTCCTTCGGGCTGCTCTTCGAGGGCATCGACATTTTGGGCCGGGCTTTGCAGCCGCTGGCCGGGCAGGCGGTCTTTCTCGACTGGATGACCCGGGTGAAGGAGTCGCCGCTTCTGGGCATCCTGCTGGGCCTCTCCATGACCATGGTGGTGCAGAGCAGTTCGGCCACCATCGCGCTGCTGCAGAACGTGGCCCGGCAGGCCGGGCCGGACGGCATCCACAGCATGCTGGGCCTTGCCGGGGCGGTGCCGGTCCTTCTGGGCGACAACATCGGCACGACGGTCACGGCCCTGCTGGCCTGCATCGGGCAGGGGAAGGACGCCGCCCGCGCCGCACTGGCCCACAGCTGCTTCAACCTCAGCGGGAGTCTGCTGGCGGCGGTGCTGCTGCCCTGGTTCGTCCGGCTGGTGGAGCTTATCTCCCCCAAAGGCCCGGAGCTGGAAGTCATTTCCCGGCAGATCGCCAACGCCCACACCACCTTCAACGTCTGCTGCGCCCTGCTCTGGCTGCCTTTTTTGCCGTGGATGGTGCGGCTGGTGTGTGCGCTGGTGCCGGAAGATAGATAACAGAGAAAGCCCGATGCGATGCATCGGGCTTTCTCTTACTTCTTAATTACGCTCTTCCGATACACCGCAAAGGCGATGACAGCCGACAGCACTTCCGTGACCCAGAAGGCGTGCCAGACGCCGGTGGGGCCGAGCTGGCGGCAGAGCAGCCACGCCAGCGGCATGATGAAGATGACGTACCGGCAGAGGGAGATGACCAGCGAGGCCGCACCCTTGCCCAGACCTTCCAGCGCGCCGGAAGAGGTGGTGGACACCGCCGACACCACAAAGCCGAGGCAGATGATGCGCAGGGCGGTCTGGCCGATGGCGATGGTCTCGGGGTTGGAGGAGAACAGGCCGATGAGGGGCGCGGAAGCGGCCATACAGATGACGGTGCCTGCCGCCATGATGACGGCGCTCATGCCGAGGGTGAGCTGGTAGAGCTTTGCCACGCGGGCGTGCTCTTTTGCACCGTAGTTGTAGCCGATGAGGGGGCGCATTCCCTGCACGATGCCGTTGGCGGGCAGATAGAGGAAAGTCTGGAGCTTATAGTAGATGCCCAGCACCACCACATAGCTTTCGGAGAAGGCCGCCAGCAGGCCGTTGAGGAAGGTGACCAGCAGGGAGGGCAGGGCCAGATTCAGGATGGCAGGCACACCGATGGCGTAGAGACGGCCTTCGAGAGAGAGGTCAGGCCGCAGGGCCTTCCGGCGCAGATGGACGGGCGACTCGGTGGTGCTGTAGACCACGAGGTAGATGACGAGAGTGGCGGCCTGTCCGATGCCGGTAGCCAGCGCCGCGCCTGCAATGCCCATGGCAGGCACCGGGCCGAGGCCGAAGATGAGGACGGGGTCCAGCAGGATGTTGCAGACACAGCCCGAGATGAGGGCGATCATGGTGAGCTTCATCCGGCCCACGGCCTGGAAGAGCTTCTCAAAGGCGAGGCTGGCCATGTTCACGGTAGCGAACAGGAAGACGATGGTGGAGTAGGTCACGCCCATAGAGACGATGGTGCCGTCGGCGGTGAACCGGGCCAGGAAGCCGGGCATGATGGCGGTAGCTGCCAGCGTGCAGAGGATGCCGTGGAGCACCGAGAGGGCCATGCCGTGGGTGGCGGCGGCGTCCGCCCTGTCGTGGTCGCCTGCGCCCCGGTAAAGGGCCACGAGGGCGTTGATGCCCACGCCGAAGCCGATGGCAACGGCGTTCACGAAGTTCTGGATGGGGAACACGAGGGAGAGGGCCGTCATGGCCTGCTCGTTGATCTGGGCCACAAAGAGGCTGTCCACGATGTTGTACAGCGAGTTCACCAGCATGGAGATGACGTTGGGCAGAGCCATCGACACCAGCAGCGGGAACACCGGCTTCGTCTTCATAAAAGTATCGTTCATGGGGGCAAAAGCTTCCTTTCCTGAAATTTCCGCACAAGAAAAGCCACACAACGGCGGCTTGAAGCGGGCCATTGTGTGGCGAAAAGTAGCAAACATCTATGCTGTAAAAATCCACACGGGTTTTATTGAAGTGCCGAGAAATACGGTGCATCGCAAAAGCGGCGTTACGGGACGCCGCCGGACGGCACCGGGATGCGGGCCGGAAAGGACAGTACGGGAAGAGCCTTTCTGACCGGCCTGCGATAGGATACCACGAAACGGGTGGATTGTCAAGGGAAAAGTATGACTTTTCACAAAAACCAGCATAGAGAGAAAGCTCAGCTGGATAGAGGACTCACAGGCCTGTCACATCCAGAAATTCAGGAACTTTTTGGGCCGGTGGGGAGTGAAAACATCCAGCTCCTCATCGTCGAAAAGTGCGTCGCCGTTCTGCAAAAGCTTTGAGGCAGTCTCTCTGCCCAGCTCCTTTTCCAGAACAGCAGCGGCTTCTGCCATCCGGGGCGGGCGTTTGTCCAGGGAGTGGGTGTCCGTCGAGATGACGTGGACAAGCTGCCACGAGATGAACTTGCAGAGCGTCCGGCGCAGTTTTGGAGAATCCAGCAGTGCGCCCGCGTTGATTTGGACATAGGCTCCGGCGGCCACCCAGTTGTAGAGCAGGGTGGGGTCTTCGAGGACGTAGGGGTATCGCTCGATGTGGGCGATGAGGGGCAGAACGCCCTGCTCCTGCAGGAGGGCGAAGGTCTGCCGGATGAAATGGGGCTTGTGGGTAGTGGGAAACTCCACCAGCATATAAGAGGTATCGCCGATGCAGAGCGCCTTGGCATCCAGCTCACAGAGCTTGGGGGAGAAGTAGACTTCACAGCCCAGCTTGAAGCGGAACTGCATGGCTTCCGGTCCGGTCGGAAGCGCGGCTGTCAGTGTCTCATAGGCGGCCGCACGCTTTTGCAGGAATGCATCGGGAGTCGTCCACTCACTGTTGAAGTGGCTCGTAAAAGCAATGTTCCGCACACCGTCTGCATACTCTTTTTCCAGCAGACGAAGGGAGATCGAAACATCTTTGGCACCATCGTCAATGTTAGGAAGGATATGGCAATGAAGGTCTGTCATGCTTCATCCTCCGTATGTACGGAATGCTTTTCTTTGCCGTTATGCTGCTTTTTTGACGTCAGGCCGCTCTTTTTGGCTGCTGACTCTGAAATGCCATCGGGGGGGGGACCATAGGAATAATTACTGTTATAGTAGTAATATCCGTACCCATAATCCGAGCGCTTGAGCGATTTTTTGGCATCATAACGGGTAAGAACGGCGCCAAGGACTTTTACGCCGGCATCCTGAAGCTTCTCGAGGGCTGTCTTGACGGCGTCGGTGGACGCATACTTGGAGCGGACGACGAAGAGAGCACCGTCCACGATGCGGCCGATGACGGCGGCATCCGTGACCATCGAGATGGGAGGCGCATCGAGGATGACAAAGTCATAGCTCCCGCGCAGCGTGTCCACCATCTCCTGCATCTGGGGCTGGCTGAGCAGCTCAGAAGGGTTGGGAGGGGTGGTGCCGGCCGGCAGGAACGTCAGGTTGGGGATGTCCTTCAGCTCGACGAGGGCGTCGGAGAGCGCCACTTGACGGGACAGGACGTTGGAGACACCTTTCAGATTGTGTCCGGCCTTCAGATAGCGGTGAAGGACAGGCTTGCGGAGGTCGCAGTCCACGAGGACGACCTTTTTGCCGCTTTCCGTCAGAGCCAGCGCCAGATTGACCGACACATTGGACTTTGCCTCTTCCGGGACCGTGCTGGTGACGACGAAAGCGTGGACATCGCCGGAACCGGACAGAAAGTTCAGGTTGGTGCGCAGAGCTTTGTAAGCTTCAACGTAGGCAAACGGCATACCCTTCTGGGTGATGAGCTGAAGCGAACGCTTGCTTGCCGAAGAGTTGGAGATGGTGTTTCGGTTGAACGGATTCCACATGGTATTACACCTCCGGGATAAGGCCGAGTACAGGAAGCTCCAGCTTTTTCTGGATGTCCTCGCTATCGACGATGTAGTCATGGAGCAGGTGGTCGAGAACCAGAATGCCGCAGGCCGCCACAATGCCGCCGAGAGCAGAGGCCAGGACGTACTTCTTCGTCTGAGGGAAGACGGGGTTGCTCGTGATCTCCACGTCGCTCACGACCTTGCAGGAGCCGGCCTCCACCTTGTCCACGATGACATCGGGGGCAGTCTCGGCGATGGCCTGCACGATCTTTCCGGCCAGGGCGGGGTCCTCGTTGGTGACCGTGATGGACATGATCTGGGTCGAGCCCACGCCGTCCACAGAGACGCAGGCCAGCAGCTGACGGTAGGTCATATCCAGACCCAGCTGCTCGATGACGTCGTTCAGGACGATGTTGCTCTTGATGATGACTGCATAAGTGTCGATGAGATTCCGGGCCGAGTTGATGTTGTCACTGGTAATGGAAGCATTGCCGTCCTGCCGGGAATTGACGATTAGATTGACGGAGGCCTGATAGCGGGGCGTCAATACGAAGGTACAGACCAGCAGGCAGATGACCGCTGCCGCAATGCCGGCCGCAGCGATCTGCAATGCGTGGCTCCAGAGAAGCCGCGCCAACTCGAGGAGGTCGATCTCATCCATGTCATGATTTTGTTCCATAATGTTTTTTCCTTCCTAACAAAATGAGATTTTCGGACAGGAAAATTTTATCATTTTACATCTGCACTGACAAGGGGATAGGATAAAATAAAAAAGGTGAAAAGCGTTTCCGACCTCTGGGAGCCATGCTTGACTTTCTGTTTGAGAGCCTTTACAATGAAGTCAAAAACAGGACAAAAGGGGAAAGATGCCATGAAATGGATGATCGCGTCCGACCTGCACGGGTCGGCTTATTACTGCAAGAAGATGGTGGAGGCCTTTGAGCGGGAGGGGGCTGACCGGCTGCTGATGCTGGGCGACCTGCTTTACCACGGCCCCCGGAACGACCTGCCCCGGGACTACGCGCCGAAAGAGGTCATCCCGATGCTGAACGGCCTGAAAAACAAACTCTGCTGCGTCCGGGGCAACTGCGAGGCCGAGGTGGACCAGATGGTGCTGGATCTCCCGGTGATGGCGGATTACTGCATCCTCCCGGCGGGCGAAAAGCTCATTTATGCCACCCACGGGCATATCTATAATGGAAAGAACCCGCCGCCGCTGGCCGAAGGGGACATCCTGCTCCACGGCCACACCCACGTCCCGGCGTGGACGGAGTTCGGGCAGAGGAACGTCTGCCTCAACCCCGGCTCCCTGAGCATCCCGAAGGAAAACAGTCCCCACAGCTATATGATTCTGGAAAACGGCGTCTTCTACTGGAAAGACGTAGAGACGGGAGAAATATACCACACCCGTGTACTGTGAGGAAGCGGCACTTGCAATTACCATACCGGTGTGGTATGATGAAGACGGAAACAGAGAAACAGGGTCTTTTGTCTCGGGCGCTGAGGGGTGCGCGGGGCCGACGGCCTTTTGTTTCCCATAAAAAGTTAGGCAAAACTAACAAAATGACGAAAAACGCACGGGCGGCTTGTGCAGTCTGCCCAGTGGATGACGATCCTTAGGAGGTACTGACCAATGGTTCAGACGACGCTGAAAGTAGACGGCATGATGTGCGGCATGTGCGAGAGCCACGTCAACGAGGTGGTGCGCAAGACTGCGCAGGTGGAGAAGGTGACTTCCTCCCACACGAAGGGAGAGACGGTCATCGTCTCGGCCCAGCCGCTGGACATCGAGGCCCTGAAGGCTGCCATTGCCGACACGGGCTATACCGTGACCGGCGCAGAGGAAAAGCCGTATGAGAAGAAGGGATTCTTCTCGTTTTTGAAGCACTGATGACTTCCGGCCCCCGGGTGGGGCCTATATAAGGAGGCAGGCAGAGATGAGGATACTGGTCTATGGTGCAGGCGTGCAGGGCTGTGAGCTGGCCCACCGTCTGCTGCAGAACAAAAAGAATGTCGTCACCATGCTGGCGCGGGGCGAGTGGAAGGAGAGGCTCGACCAAAGGGGCCTCGTTATCCGTCACTGGGCGCAGTGCCGCACCACGGTGGATCGGGTGGCCACCATCGACACGCTGGCCCCGGACGACTGCTACGACCTCGTTTTCGTGACGATGCAGGCCGGGCAGCTGCCCGACGTGCTGCCCATCCTCAAGCAGAACAGGAGCGAATACTTCGTCTTCGTGGGCAACGACCCCCACGCCGTGGAGGTCATGCAGGCCATGCAGCGCCCGGCGGATAAGATCGCCTTCGGCTTCCAGAGCAGCGGCGGCCACCGGGATGTCGATAAGGTCGTCAGCGCCCACGTCGGTGTGGATATGACCATCGGCGGGGCTACCGCGCCCCTTTCGGGCGTCTTCCGCTACCGGGTCAAGACGGCTTTCGAGGGCGCAAAGTACAAGCTGACCTTCGTCAGCGACATGGACGGATGGCTCAAGTGCCACCTCGCCCTCATCCTGCCGGCCTGCTATCTCTGCTACGCCTGCAGCGGCGACCTCTCCAAGGCGACGAAGGAGCAGCGTGACCTGGTCCTCGACGCCGCGTGGGAGGCCTGCGAGATGCTGAAAGCCGCCCACATCCCCGTGGACGACAAGGAGAACACCGACTGCTACCGTGCCGGTACGCCCGGCCGCCGAAAGATGGACGCCATGGTCCTGGCGCTCTGTAAGACCCCACTGGGCCGTCTCTGCGTCTCCGACCACGCGATGCATGCTGTGGCTGAGATGCAGTACCTCGATGAGGCTTTCGAAGGTCTGCGCACCCGGACGAGCGTCCGGATGACGGCGTGGGATACCCTGCGCAGCCAGATGCCCTCGTGGGACATCATGCGGAAAAAGACGGCGAAAGCAAGGCGATAAGTGCATGGAAAAAGAGGCAGATGCGAGTCTGCCTCTTTTTTGTGTGGGAAAAACCTCTCAGTCTGCTTCGCAGACAGCTCCCCTACCGAGGGGAGGTGGCACGGCGTCAGCCGTGACGGAGAGGTTCAGCCTTTCCAGAAATCTTCCAGCTTTTTCTTTAACTCTTCCGTATCCCTCAGATACTCCAGATGCCTCCAATGCTTCGGGAAGAGCCGGGCGTACTCGCTCTGGGCAAAGCGGTCGTCGAGGAGCAGCACCACGCCCTTATCTTCCTGCGTCCGGATGACCCGCCCGGCGGCCTGCAGGACTTTGTTCATCCCGGGCCAGCGGTAGGCGTAGTCGAAGCCCGCCCCGTTCTGGGCGTCGTAGTAGCGGCGCAGCATCTCCTGACGGGGACTCACCTGCGGCAGGCCCACGCCCACGATGGCGCAGCCGATGAGCCGGTCGCCCGCGAGGTCCACGCCCTCGCCGAAGATGCCGCCCATGACCCCGAAGCCGAGAAGCGTCTTCTCCGGGCAGGGCGAAAACCGCTCGAGGAACGCCGCCCGCCCGGCGTCGTCCAGACCGCTCTCCTGTACCAGTGTGCCGATGTCCGGGTAGCGGGCGGTGAAGTCCTCCCACACCTGCCGCAGATAGGCATAGCTGGGGAAGAAGGCCAGATAGTTGCCCACTCGGCTGGACGCCAGCGCCGCGAGGGCGTCCGAGATAGGCCGGATGCTGGCGTCCCGCTGGCGGTAGCGGGTGGAGATGGAGGGCAGACAGTAGAGCCCGAGGTTTTCTGCCGGGAAGGGGCTTTCCAGCGCCACGGCCCGGGCCTCGGGACAGCCGAGGACGGTGCGGTAGTAGCCCGGCGGCGTCAGCGTCGCGCTGAACAGCGCCGCCGCCCGCCCTGCCGAAAGGCTTGCGTCCACGAAGGGGGACGGGTCGAGGCAGAGCAGCTGCAATTCAAGGTCACTGCCCCGGGCGGTGAGCTGGGCGGCAAAATGCTCGTCGTACCGTTCCGACGCCCGCAGGATGTCCTGCACCTCAAAGTAGAGATTCAGCAGGGCCGCGTGGGCTTCGGCGTCGGGATCGTCTTCCAGCCAGTCCTGCAAGGGAGCCGTCAGCGCCCGCAGCGGGGCCAGCAGGGCTGAGGGAAGCTCCCTGCAGAACACCGTGCCGTCCTGAGCGTAGTCGGCGGCGGGCAGCTCGATGGCGGGCGTCTCCGCAGATTCCAGCAGTGAGGTCTGGCCGCTGTCGTCCTCTTCGGCGGCAGTGCTGCCCCGGCGGGGCGCGAGGGTCGAGACCGCTTTCCGTCCCTCTAAAAAGGCTTTGTCGGCCTTGCTCAGAGCGGTCTTGAGGGTGCTTTTGCCCCGCCCGAGTGCGCGTTTTGCCTCGGTGAGGCTGCTCTTGCAGAAGCGTGCCGAGTACATGGCCCGCGCCCGCTCGGGCAGATTGTGGGCCTCATCCACGAGGAAGAGCCAGTCGCCCGCGCTGTCGAAGAACCGCCGCAGATGCACTACGGGGTCGAAGAGGTAGTTATAGTCGCCGATGATGACGTCGCACCACTCGCTCAGATCCAGCCCCAGCTCGAAGGGGCAGACCGTGAACTGCTTTGCGGCGTCGGCCAGCGCGGCCCGGTCGAAGCGGCCGGTGCCGTCGTCCAGAAGGGCTTTCAGGGCCGTGTTCACCCGGTCGTAGTAGCCGTTTGCGTAGGGGCAAAGCTCCGGCAGGCAGGCGGGATGGCCCTCGGCATCCGGGTGGAGGCAGACCTTCTCCTTGGCTGTCAGGGTCACGCTGCGCAGAGCCAGCTTGGAATCAGACGCCCGCAGCCGCGCAATGGCATCCTCGGCGGCGGACTGAGTCGTGTTGCGGGCCGTCAGGTAGAACAGCTTCTCGCCGCAGCCGGTGCCGATGGCCCGCAGAGCAGGGAAGAGGACGCTCATGGTCTTGCCGATGCCGGTGGGGGCCTGACAGAAGAGCCGGACGCCGCTTTTAGACGGCGCGGCAGTGCAGGCACGGTAGACTTCGCCTGCCAGCGCCCTCTGCCCGGGCCGGTAGGCCGGAAAGGGGAAATCCAGCGCCGAAAGGCTCACGCCCCGCTGCTCCTTCCACGCCAGCTGACGCTGCGCCCAGGGGGCGTACTGCTCGAGCAGATCCTGCAAAAACGCTTCCAGCTCTTCAAGGGTGAAATGCCGCACGAAGCGGAGGATGTCGTCGGTGTCGATCTGGTAGTAGGTGAGCCGGACGTCCAGCTTTTCCAGCCCCTGCTGACGGCCATACAGCGCCCCGTAGACCATTCCCTGCGCCCAGTGGCAGGGGTTCATGTCCTCGGCGATGTCGTCGGCGGGGACGGCTGTGGTCTTTATCTCGTCGATGACCGTCACGCCCGCCTCGTCGGTGAAGATGCCGTCGGCCCGGCCTTCGATGGTGAAGGGGATGCCCGCCGCCTCCCGTTCGCCGGAGAGAAAGACTTCGGCGGCGTAGCCTTCGCCTGCGGCCTTTTGGAGCTTGCGGTGGATGCGTGCGCCCTCGTTGGCGCGGTCGAAGCCGGTAAAGCGGCTGTCGATGCTGCCGGTGCGGAGCAAAAATTCCACCAGCTGGCGGACAGGCAGGCGAAAAGCAGGCATAGTGGGTCACTTCCTTTTAGAATATCATTCCAGCCCCAGCATCCCGGCGCACTGGGCGGCAGCTTCGTCCACCTTGCCGAAGTCCACGGCGGCGCGGTAGTAAGTCTCCAGCTCGTCGTGGCAGGCTTTGGCCTGTGCCATCAGGTCGGCGGCCTGTTCCAAAAGCCTGTCTCTTATACACATCTCCGAGCCCACGAGACTAAGGCGAATCT
>ERZ1027225.264-NODE-264-length-26774-cov-8.789214_pt1 | contig 26774 bp, 26 predicted proteins | sample MGYA00519479_ERZ1027225 | MGnify/ENA primary metagenome ERZ1027225 (study PRJEB26926, sample SAMN06164471) | human gut metagenome | biome: ENVO:00009003; feature: ENVO:2100002; material: ENVO:00002003 | host: Homo sapiens | place: USA | collected 2012 ... | reverse complement strand
ACACCTATTAAGTCGTCGGCAGCGTCAGATGTGTATAAGAGACAGATAATATACATCATGTAAATAGAGCATACCCCACTAGGGTATGTTGCAATTACAACAGATAAATATAATAAAGCGTTTATCAGACACAGAATATAACAACCAGACTAAGGAGGAATAATGGAAAAAGAATGTTGCTGTCATAAGACAAAAGAACGCGATGCCAAGGAATATAAAGACCTCTGTAACAGGCTTAGCAGAATTGAAGGTCAGATAAGAGGGATTAAGGGAATGGTCGAGAAGGACGCATACTGTATTGACATTCTTAATCAGGTATCGGCAGCCCAGTCAGCACTTAACAGTTTTACGAAGGTGCTCTTAGATAACCATATCAAGAGCTGTGTAGTCCAAGATATTAAAGAAGGCAAGGACGATACGGTAGAAGAGCTTGTTAAGACAATCGGCAAATTCATACGCTAGAATTTGCACAAGGTAATGAAGTATAAAAGGAGATGCATAATATGGGAACAGCTATAATAATCGGCATATTAGCAATAATAGTAGTAATTGCAGTTATAAGCAGTGTTAAGCATATGAAAGGTGAAGGCGGCTGCTGTGGCGGTGGTGGAGATACTGTTGCGGAAGAGAAGAAGACACTTGATAATCCTGTAATTGCTGTTAAGACTGTAGATATTGAAGGCATGCATTGTGAAAACTGCAAGAACAGTATTGAAAGATCTGTTAACAAGATTGATGGTGCTTCATGCCAGGTTAATCTTAAGAAGAAGCAGGCAACTATTGAAGTTGACAGGGAAATCGATGACGCTGATATAAGAATTGCAATTGAGAGACTTGATTTCAAAGTGACAGGAATAACAACTAACCGCAAGGAGGAGTAGTGCGATATGGAACAGTACAATGTTACAGGAATGAGCTGTGCAGCGTGTCAGGCAAGAGTTGAGAAGGCTGTCAGTAAAGTGCCTGGAGTGGAAAGCTGTTCAGTAAGTCTTCTTACTAATTCAATGGGTGTTGAGGGAACTGCAACCCCAGATGTAATCATTAAAGCTGTGGAAGCTGCAGGATATGGTGCATCAGTTAAGGGGGCAAAGAGCAGCAGTCCTTCAATGCAGGAGCAGGAAGATGCACTGGAAGATAAGACAACCCCTGTTTTAAAGAAAAGATTAACAGCTTCAGTTATATTTCTTATTATGCTTATGTATTTCAGCATGGGACATATGATGTGGGGCTGGCCTCTTCCATCAGTGCTTGAAGGAAATCATGTGGCCATGGGCCTTATACAAATGCTGCTTACAATAATAATAATGGTTATTAATCAGCATTTTTTCATAAGTGGCTTTAAGGGATTGTTACATCGTTCACCTAATATGGACTCACTTGTTGCGCTTGGTTCAGGAGCAGCATTTGTGTGGAGTACATATGCACTTTTTGCCATGACAGACTGTCAGGTGAGAGGTGATATGGCAGGCGTGATGCACTATATGGATGAATTCTATTTTGAGTCAGCGGCTATGATTCTTACACTTATAACAGTAGGGAAAATGCTTGAAGCCCGCTCTAAGGGAAAGACGACCGATGCATTAAAGAGCCTTATGAAGCTTGCTGCGAAGACTGCGGTACTTTATGCAGATGGGCAGGAAACATGCGTCCCTGTTGAACAGGTTATGACAGGAGATGTATTTGTTGTAAGACCAGGTGAGAATATACCTGTAGATGGTGTCATCATTGAAGGTAACACCGCAGTTAATGAATCAGCTCTTACAGGTGAGAGCATTCCTGTTGATAAACAGGAGGGAGATCAGGTAAGTGCAGCAACACTTAATACATCAGGATATATAAAGTGCAGGGCGACAAGAGTTGGAGAAGATACAACACTTTCCAAAATAATACAGATGGTAAGTGATGCGGCTGCAACTAAAGCACCTATTGCAAAGATTGCTGATAAAGTTTCAGGTGTATTTGTTCCTGCGGTAATAATAATAGCAGTTATAACAATAGTAGTATGGCAGTTATGTGGCAAGGACTTAGGATTTGCACTTGCGAGAGGAATCTCAGTGCTTGTAATAAGCTGTCCTTGTGCGTTAGGGCTTGCAACTCCGGTTGCAATTATGGTTGGTAACGGAGTCGGAGCAAAGAACGGAATTATGTTCAAGACTGCTGTTTCTCTGGAACAGACAGGCAAGATGCAGACAGTTGCACTTGATAAGACGGGTACTATTACAGAGGGTGAGCCAAAGGTTACAGATATTATAACAGGTGATAGAATCCCACAAAATGAACTTATTGCTATAGCATATGGTCTTGAAAGAAAAAGTGAACATCCACTTGCAAAGGCAGTTGTTAATTATGTTGAAGAGAGTGGCGATAAGAATTCATTTGCAGAAGAAGTGACTGACTTTAAGGCAGTTGCTGGTAACGGACTTAAGGGAATGCTTGATACAAATGTAGTGGCAGGTGGTAATCTTAAGTTCATTTCAGAATATTGTAATATCTCTGATGATTTAAGGAATAAGGCTGATGACTTATCATCAGAAGGAAAAACACCACTTTTCTTTGCAAGAAATAACAAGCTTCTTGGAATAATAGCTGTTGCTGATACTATCAAGAAAGACAGCCCACAGGCTATAAGGGAACTTCAGAATATGGGAATCAGGGTTGTGATGATTACCGGAGATAATGAAAGAAGTGCGAAGGCAATAGGAAAGCTTGCCGGAGTCGATGAAGTTATAGCAGGAGTACTTCCTGAAGGAAAAGAAAAAGAAATAGCAAGACTTAAGGAGCAGGGAAGTGTTATAATGGTAGGTGATGGAATTAATGATGCACCTGCACTTACAAGAGCTGATATAGGTATTGCAATTGGAGCCGGTACAGATGTTGCTATAGATGCGGCAGATATAGTTCTTATGAAGAACAGGTTATCAGATGTTCCTGCTGCTATAAGACTTTCAAAAAGAACACTTACCAACATACACGAGAATTTGTTCTGGGCATTCTTCTATAATTGTATAGGAATCCCACTTGCAGCAGGTGCGTGGATACCAGTATTTGGATGGACACTTAATCCAATGTTTGGTGCAGCAGCTATGAGCTTATCAAGCTTCTGTGTGGTAACTAATGCATTAAGACTTAATCTTATAAAGATATATGATACAGGAAAAGACCACATTTATAAGAAAAAGTCTAGCAAAAATAAAAATAAAACGACAAAAGGAGATAAAACTATGACAAAGACTATGAATATTGAGGGTATGATGTGTGGACACTGTGAAGCTGCAGTTAAGAAGGCACTTGAGGCTGTTGATGGTGTAACAGAGGTAGTTGTAAGCCATGAGAACGGAACAGCAGTTGTTACACTTTCTAAGGAAGTTGATAACGATGTATTAAAAAAAGCTGTAGAGGATAAAGATTACAAAGTAACAGCAGTCAAGTAAGAAATATAATGAATAAGAATAAAGCTATAAGCTGCAAATGTATGTGATACATTTTAAGGTATGGAAAGCCCTACGTGATACAAAAGTGTCGTGCGGGGCTTTTTCAATGCATGGTATTTTTTATAACTGATAGTTGAGTAAGCTGTTTAATAATGTTAATATTATGTATACAGATTATGGGTATGGGAGATATGGGAATATGAATATTATGTATCTGTCTCTTTATGGAGTTGCGGCTGTGGTACTTGTCGTGGTGTTTATAAGAACATGTCTTGAGCGGGATAAGATGACACGGATAGTGTGTCTTACAGAGATGCTTGCTCTCATATGCATTGTGACATATTCGGTCAATTTTATCACAGATAATTACATGGCAATGTCGGTGGCAACAAGCATAATGATGGCAGCACAGGATTTTGCACTCGTTGCGCTTTTAACGTATACAGGCATATTTACAAGGCTTGCAAACAGGATAACCAGAACTGCAGTTGTTTTGTGTATATTTGCGGCAATGGTTGATTCAGTTGTATTTATAATTAATATATTTAATGAAACGGCATTGAAATATAGTTTTAATAAATGTGGCGGAGTCTATGTTCTTGGCTATGAAGGCGAGCTGTGGTTTGGTATTCATGCGATTATGAATATGGTTATTGTAGCATTTATAATTGCACTGCTTATTATCAAATGCATACGTATTCCATCAGCGTATTGGGGAAGATATATATTTACGGCTGCCGGGCTTATTGTTATAATTGCTTTTAAATATATATTCATCATGAAAGCTGTTGACTTAAGGTTTGACATATCAATTTTTCTATATGCACTTATGGGAACAATGGTGTACTGGAATACTTTCTGGTATTCTAAGAAAAATATGCTTACAGTTACACATGAAATGATAATTGAACATATGCAGATTCCTGTAGTACTGTTTGATTATGAGGGAATTCTTGCAGATTTTAATTCTTCAATGAAGGATGTTGCAGGTAATCTTGAATACGATAACAGGGAACAGAATATTGAGTGGTTTGTCAGGGAGAATGACCTGCCTGTTAAACCTGGAGAGGATACATTTGAATGGAAGCATAATGACAGAATATATGACTGCAGGATTGAGAGACTTTCAGATGAAAAAAACCGACTGCTGGGTACTATTATTGTTATGCAGGATGTGTCGGAGTTAAAGAAGGCTTATGCTGAACTTGAAAATATGGTTATTTATGACCAGCTTACAGGAGTTTACAGCATGTACAGCTTTATGGAGCATTGTAAACAGTATGATGAATATAATGGCAGCGTTGCTGTAGTTGTCTGCGATATTAATCATTTGTCAGATATTAATATACAGTATGGACAGAAAGCAGGTGACCAGGCACTTATAAATGTGGCTGGTGTGCTTAAGAAGATACTTATGAACAGAGCATATATTGCAAGAATTAATGAAGGTAATTTTGTTGCAGTAATGAAGAATGTCACGGATGCAGAGGCTGGTAAAACATTTGAACAGATAAAGAGAACAGTAGAAAAAGAGTGCAATAATGGAAAGTTTGGTGTTACTATAGAATATGGTATTGCTATGAGAAAAGCTTCTAACAGATGGATAATGGATATTGTTCATGAAGCGGTTAATGATATGAGAGACAGGAAAGGCAGATAATACACATGAAGTTTGATGGTGTTAAAAAAGTTGATGAAGGAAGGTTTATCAGCAGATACGATCTCTATTATACAACTGAGGATGACAAGAAAAAGGTCTACGAGATTATCAGCAGAAACAAGGATATAAAGACGCTAGAAGATATAAGAAATGAAAAGACTGACGGAGTTGTTATTGTTGCAACTGATGAAGCGGATGAACATATTCTGATTAATAAAGAATATAGAATGTCAGTAGGAGATTATGTGTATAATTTTCCTGCAGGGCTTATTGATGAAGGTGAGACTCCTGAAGTGGCGGCGAAGCGTGAGCTTAAGGAAGAGACAGGGCTTGACCTTATTGTAATTGAAGACAAGCTTTATGACAGCTACAGTGCAATAGGATTTTCCAATGAGACAAATGCTGTGGTTATCGGAAAAGCATCTGGAGATTTTTCGCCAAGCACTTCAACGTTTGAGGAGATTTCGGCGGCATGGTATTCAAAACAGGAAGTAAAAGAGCTTCTTAAGGATAATCATTTTGCAGCGAGAACACAGGCATTTTGCTATATGTGGGCGAGAAATAAATAATAAAGAGGCAGGATATGTTTAGAGGAAAAAGAATAATTTCAGGAATTATGCTGGTGCTTATGCTGGTTAGTTTTATTGGATGTAAAAAGACTTCCAAAGCAGCAACATTTACATATGAGGAGAATGCTGCCGGTAATATAGTTATAACTGGACTTACTGATAAGGGAAGAGCAGATGCAAAGGTTATTGTGCCAGCTAAGATTGATGGCAAGAAGGTTGATGGAATAGGCAGTGGTGTATTCCGTGATGATACGACTGTTACTGATGTTGTTATATCAGATGGGATAAGTTATATAGCTGAAAATGTATTCTTAAGCTGCTATAATCTTAAAACAATTGAGATTCCGGAATCAGTTAATTCTATTGGAACTAATGCATTTACAGATACACAGTGGGAGTATGACCAGCTTGCAGATAACGATGAGATTATTGTTAATGGTGTGTTATGCAAGGTAAGCATAGATAGTGGAACGTATAATATTCCGGATGGTGTAAGGACAATTGCTTCGGGAGTATTTTATAATAAAGATGGTCTTACACAAATAAATATTCCTGACAGTGTGGAAGTAATTGGGGCATATGCATTTGCTGGCTGCAAGGGACTTAAGGAAGTTAAACTGCCTTCAGGCATTAAAAGAATTGAGTATGGAGCATTTTCTGATATGAATATCAATGAGATTGTTGTGCCAAAGTCAGTAGATTATATAGGAAATGAAGCATTTGAAGGGATTGAGAATGTCGTAAAACGATAAGGAGGATGGCTTATGATAAAGAAGAAAAGCAATTCTTTTCTATCATGTGATAGAAAGACGTCTGTTAATGTTGTTATTTGGTGTCCCGATGAGACAGAATATGACGAGCCTGTTGCGGTATTGCAGATATGTCATGGGATGATTGAGTATATTGACAGATACGACGGATTTGCAAGATATATGGCAGAGAGAGGCTTTGTTGTTGTTGGAAATGATCATCTTGGACACGGAAAGTCAGTATGCACGGATGATGATCTGGGATTTTTTAAAGATAAGAATCCGGGAGAGGCACTTGCAAAGGATGCACATCATCTTACAGTTCTTATCAAGAAAATGTATCCTGGTATTCCATATTATCTTGCAGGACACAGCATGGGGTCGTTTGTTACAAGAAGATATATATGTGATTACGGATATGAACTTGATGGAGTTATTGTAATGGGAACAGGACACCAGCCGGCACCAATGGTTTTTGCCGGAAAGGTGCTTGCTGATGTAGTAAGACTTATAAAGGGGGACCGTTACAGAAGCAGACTGATATCTAAGATGATGTTTGGTGCTTATAACAAGCACATAAAGAATGTAAGAACAGTCAATGACTGGCTGACAAGAGATGAAGCGGTTGTTGATGAATACAATGCCGGAAAATTGACAACATTTCTGTTTACGGTTAATGGTTACAGAGGACTTATGAATATGATTCTGTATGTAAGAAAGCCGCGCAACATAGAAAGAATTCCTAAGAATCTGCCAATGCTTATGATATCAGGACTTGATGATCCTGTGGGAGAATACGGCAAGGGCGTTTACAGGGCATATAATTCATATCATGGTCACATTGATGATATTGATTTAAGACTTTACGAGGATTGCAGGCATGAGTTGTGCAATGAACTTAATAAAGAAGAAATATATGAAGAAATATATGGCTGGATTATGAACCATATGAGTAAGTAGGTTAATAAAAGCGGAATGGAAGTTTCAAACCATTCCGCTTATTTCTTTTTTGATTATAATCTGATAGTGGTGTACTTAGGAATGCATGCAATTCCTAATGCGTAAGGACCTGTATGGCAGCCAGAGATAATACTGATTCTTGTCTTGAAATCTTCGCGTCTTTCGAGAAGCTTTACACCAAGCTGTGCTTCAACATCATCTCTGTACTTTTCAGCTTCTTCCAGATTAGTGCAGTAGCCAACAGTGATATCCCAGTTCTCAATCGGCATTCCCTTTGATTCAATGTATTTCTGAATCATGTCAATAACATTAGATTTACCCTTGTTTCTTGTTCGTGTAAATCCACCAAGTCCGATTTCTCCTTCTTTCATAACGATGATAGGACGGAGACTTAATTTGCTTGTGATTGTAATTGCAGTCTTGGCAAGACGTCCGCCTTTACTTAAGTATTCAAGTGATTCTGTTGTAAACATTATTCGGCCATCGTTTCTTAAAGCTTCAAGAACTTTGATTGTATCCTCATATGAATATCCAGCTTTTCTCATCTGGAGAGCCTGATATATGAAGAGTGAAAATGATGCTGAGTTAAGCAGTGAATTAATAACTGTAACCTTAGCATCAGGATGATCTTCTAATATAATATCCTTAGCTGTGCAGGCTGAGTTATAAGATCCTGAAAAGTATGATGTAATTGTACATACAATAGCAGGTCTGCCAGCTTCCACACTTGGCATAATAGCATCAACAAAATCCTGTACACTTGGAAGAGATGACTTAGGAAATGCACCTTCGTCTGTCATTCTTCTATAGAATTCATCATGAGTAATGTCATATTGTTCTTTAAGATAATTAACACCATCAAAAGTTGTGTAGAGCGGTACAAGCTTAAGATTGTGTGTCTCTGCATATTCTCTAACAATATCGCAGGCTGAATCAGTGATTATATCAAACATAATATATATTATCCTCCGCGTTGTAAAAACGATTTGTTTTGTTAATTGAGATGATAACACATAGTTTTCAAAACCACAATACATTAATATTAATATTTTATAAAATATAAGTTTGTAAAATTAAAAAATTGTTGTATAATCAATTCGTATGTATATTTTTTCGAGTGGAGGAAATAATTAATGAAGGTATGTGCATTTCTTACAGATGGTTTTGAAACGGTAGAAGCACTTGCAGTTGTAGATATATTAAGAAGAGCGGATATTAAGACTGATATGATATCAATAACAGGTGACATTAATGTTAAAAGTGCTCAGGGGGTAATTGTTCAGGCTGATGAGCTTTTAGATGAATATGTATTTGAAGGAGATGAGCTGTTATTCCTTCCAGGTGGTCCGGGTCATAAGTCATATTATGATTGCAAGGATTTACTGGAACTTCTTAAAGAATACAATAAGAAGAATAACAGAATTGCAGCCATATGTGCAGCACCTTCAATTCTTGGAAATCTTGGATTACTTGAAGGAAAGAAGGCAATGGCTTTCCCAGGCTTTGAAACGCAGTTAACGGGGGCAGTTATAATAACAGCACCGGAGAGGGTAGTTACAGATGGTAACATCACAACATCGAGAGGAATGGGTACATCACTAGATTTAGGACTCGAGCTTGTAAGACTTATTAAAGGAGAAGAACTTGCAGAGCAATTAAGGACTTCAACACAATATATATAATAAGTTTATTTTATGCGAGAGGAACTTTTAAAGATGGAATATGATAATTATGATGAGTATGCAATACGCCGCAGCAGAAAAAGAAAATCACAGTTGATGAAGAAGAAAAGACAGAAGATTTTAAGAAGAAGACTTATTATGATGGCAGCTGTGACATTTTTAATAGTGCTTGCAGTAGTTATTGTGAATATAACATCGGGGCTGAGAAAAACATTGGGTCAAAAAGCGGCATTTGCTTCTGATATAACAGATGAGACACAATCAGATATACTGATGCCAACAGAAGCACCAACAGAACCGCCTCTTATATATGCACAGATGGCAGAAGATTATCAGGATTTGTCAGCTGATGCACAGATAGCGTCGCCTTATGCAGCATTACTCGATGTCAATAATCATAGAATAATAGCAGGTAAGCTTGCTGATACTAAGATATATCCAGCTTCAATGACTAAGGTAATGACACTTATTGTTGTATCAGAGAATATAGATAAGATGCCCAAGACTTATACATTTGGATTTGAGATGCTTAACAGACTTTACAGGGAAGAAGCATCTGTTGCAGGATTCCTTGAAGGTGAGACAGTAGATGTTGAAGATCTTATGTATGGACTTGTGCTTCCGTCAGGAGCTGATGCAGCCGAGGCACTTGCCATTATGGCTGCAGGTTCTAATGAAGAATTTGCAAAGCTTATGAATGAAAAATGTAAAGAACTTGGACTTAAGTATACACATTTTACTAATCCGACAGGATTATATGATGAGGAACAGTATACAACTCCATCAGAGATGGCAATGATTATGGAATATGCCATGAAAGATGAAAACAGAGCCAAAGTACTTGGAACATATCAGTATAAGACTAAAGCAACAGCACAGCATCCGGAAGGAATACAGCTTACAAGTACAATGTATTCAAGAATATATGGTAATGAAGCACCCGGAGTACTTGTTACAGGAGGAAAGACAGGATATACCAATGAAGCAGGAAGCTGCCTTGTAAGTTATGCTGTAACTAATAAAGGTAATGCGTATGTTTTCTGCACTGGCGGAGCAACATACAGATGGGCACCTGTATATGATGAGATATACGTATATAAAAACATAATTCCTGAAACAGCCAAAGATTTAGAAACAGAAACAACGAAAATGTCTCCTAATAATTAACAACCAGAATATGTCATAATAATTAGTATTAACGGACACATAATAACATCAAGACGTTAAGTTATGGCGCCATAACTTTTCGGCTTAAACCTAAAAATGTGTTTAATAAGGAGGCTTATTATGGCTAAATCAACAAGTTCTAATTATAAGACTAAGAAGGAAGCACAGAATGCACTTGACAGATTCAAGATGGAGGTTGCTTCAGAAATTGGTGTTAACTTAAAGGATGGTTACAATGGAGACCTCACATCAGCAGAAGCTGGTTCAGTTGGTGGTAACATGGTAAAAGAGATGATCAGAAGACAGGAAGAGCAGATGAGCGGTAAGTAATTGCGGGATGCTCACAACTGAATACGAATTATCTTAAGTGATAAATGGGCTGTAATCCGAATGTTTATTAGTAAATATAAGGTTTGCAGCCCTATCTTTTATTTTTTTAAAATAGTACTGGTAATCTAAAAACAGTTGTGTTATAATTCGTGGGTATGTTGTACGATAGTAACAATACATAGTTCATAGGAGGATTAATTTATAATGAGTTTCACAGTTGAGAATTTAGAAGAGAAGAATATGGTTAAACTTGTTATTGAGTCTACTGCTGAGGAATTTGAGGCAGGTCTTAATACTGCATATAATAAGAATAAGAGCAAGATCAGCCTTCCTGGTTTCAGAAAAGGTAAAGCACCTAGAAAGATGATTGAGAAGATGTACGGTGCAGAAGTGTTCTACGAAGATGCTGCTAATTCAATTATTCCAGATGCTTATGCTAAGGCTGCTGATGAGTGTGGTCTTGAGCTTGTTTCTCAGCCAAAGATTAATGTAACACAGTTAGAGGCTGGAAAGCCATTTATCTTTGAAGCTGTTGTAGCTACTAAGCCAGAAGTTGAACTTGGACAGTACAAGGGCGTTGAAGTAACTAAGGCTGATACAGAAGCAACAGATGCTGATGTAGAAGAAGAATTAAAGAGAGTTCAGGAGCAGAATTCAAGAACAGTAGCTGTAACAGACAGAGCAGTTAAGGATGGTGATAATACAGTTATTGATTTTGAAGGATTTGTTGATGGTGTTGCATTCGAAGGTGGAAAGGGAACAGATTACCCACTTACAATCGGATCTCATTCTTTCATTGACACATTTGAAGATCAGATTATCGGTATGAATATCGGTGATGAGAAGGAAATCAATGTTACATTCCCAGAAGAGTATCACGTAGATGATCTTAAGGGTAAGCCAGCTATGTTTAAGGTTTCTGTTAAGGAAATTAAGGAGAAGCAGCTTCCAGAGCTTAATGATGAATTCGCTCAGGACGTATCTGATTTTGATACAATTGCTGAATATAAGGATGACTTAAAGAACAAGATTGCTGACAGAAAGTCAAGAGAAGCTAAGGCTAAGCAGGAAGACGAAGCAATCGCTAAGATTATCGAAGACTCTAAGATGGATATTCCAGATGCTATGGTTGACACACAGGTTAACAGAATGGTAGAGGATTTTGCTCAGAGATTACAGCAGCAGGGCTTATCAGTTGAGCAGTACTTCCAGTATACAGGAATGACTGCAGATAAGATTATGGAAGAGATGAAGCCAGAAGCTGTTAAGAGAATTCAGTCAAGACTTGTTCTTGAAGCAGTTGTTAAGGCTGAAAATATTGAGACTTCAGAAGAAGATTTTGAAGCAGAGTTAAAGAAGATGGCTGAGACTTACAAGATGGAACTTGATCAGATTAAGGAATTCATGGGCGACTATGAGAAGAAGCAGATTAAGGAAGATCTTGCAATCCAGAAGGCTATAGAAGTTATTACAGGATCAGTTGTTGAAAAGTAATTGAGGCTGTAAGAAACATTTTAGTATATTGGAGGTTGTGTAATGAGTTTTGTACCTTATGTCATAGAACAGAACAGCAGAGGCGAAAGATCATATGATATATATTCACGTCTGCTTAAAGACAGAATTATATTCTTAGGAGAAGAGGTAACAGATGTTTCTGCTAATCTTGTAGTAGCACAGATGTTATTCCTTGAGGCAGAAGATCCAGGAAAGGATATACATTTCTACATTAACAGCCCAGGAGGATCAGTATCAGCAGGTTTTGCTATATATGATACAATGCAGTACATCAAGTGTGATGTTTCTACAATCTGTATTGGTATGGCTGCAAGTATGGGTGCATTCCTTCTTTCAGGCGGTGCCAAGGGAAAGAGACTTGCTCTTCCTAATGCAGAGATTATGATTCACCAGCCATCAGGCGGTGCAAGAGGTCAGGAAACTGAGATCAGAATCGTTGCTGAGAATATACTTAAGACAAGAAATAAGTTAAATGAAATACTGGCAGCTAATACTGGTAAGTCAGTTGAAGAGATTTCACGCGACACAGAGAGAGATAACTATATGACAGCACAGGAAGCTGTTGCATATGGACTTATCGACAGTGTTGTAGAGAAGAGATAATAATTGCTTATGATAAGGAAGATGCCTGCAGATAATACATTTGCAGGTGTCTCCCTTGTTTTTGTGTGATAAGCGAACCTTTATTTAAAGGATTTATAGTGATTTGGAGGATAGTATGGCAGGCAGAAATATTGACGAGAAGCTTAGATGCTCATTCTGTAATAAGACACAGGATCAGGTTAAAAAGCTGATTGCAGGACATAATGGCGTTTACATTTGTGATGAATGTGTAGAAATATGCAGCGATATCCTTGATGAAGAGTTTGAAACCGAGGCAGATGAAAAAGAAGTGGTTGATGGAATGAATATCAACCTGCTTAAGCCGAAGCAGATAAAAGAATTCCTAGATGATTATGTTATAGGACAGGATGATGCAAAGAAGGTACTTGCTGTTGCTGTATATAATCATTATAAGAGAATAATGTCACAGGCTGATTTGGATGTAGAGTTACAGAAGAGTAATATTCTTATGCTTGGACCAACAGGTTCAGGAAAGACATTCCTTGCACAGAATCTTGCAAGACTTCTTAATGTACCTTTTGCAATTGCTGATGCGACAACTCTTACAGAAGCCGGATATGTAGGCGAGGATGTTGAGAATATCCTGTTAAAGCTTATTCAGGCTGCAGATTATGATGTAGAAAAAGCTCAATATGGTATTATATATATTGATGAAATAGATAAGATTACTAAGAAGTCAGAAAATGTTTCTATAACAAGAGATGTATCTGGAGAGGGTGTACAGCAGGCTCTTCTTAAGATATTAGAGGGAACAATAGCATCAGTTCCACCACAGGGAGGAAGAAAGCATCCACAGCAGGAGCTTATTCCAATTGATACAACTAATATTCTTTTTATATGTGGTGGTGCATTTGACGGACTCGAGAAGATTATTGAATCAAGAATGGATAAGAGTTCAATTGGTTTCAACTCTGAACTTAAGGAAAAGAGCAACGACGATGTTGGAGAGATGTTCCATAAGGCGCTTCCACAGGATCTTATCAAATTCGGTCTTATTCCTGAGTTTGTAGGCCGAGTTCCGGTTGTTGTTTCGTTAGATTCGCTTGATGAGGAAGCACTTGTGAGAATTCTAAAAGAGCCTAAGAATGCTATTATAAAGCAGTATCAGGCACTTTTTGGACTTGATGAGGTAGCACTTGAGTTTACTGATGAAGCTGTTGAGGCAGTAGCCCACAAGAGCTTTGAGAGAAAGACAGGAGCAAGAGGTTTACGTTCAATCTTAGAATCAGTCATGAATGAAGTAATGTATGAGATTCCGTCAGATGAAACAATATCAAAATGTATAATAACTAAGGAAGCTGTAGAAGGAAACGCAAAGCCTCTGTTAGAATACAGAACAGATGCTGTTAAAAAAGCACAGTAATGAAATTAATTCGGGCGGGCTGTTCATGATGGACGGTCCGTCTTTTTAGATAGAGAGGAATATATGAGTAACAAATATGATAGACATTATCCAGCTATTCCATTAAGAAATGTCACTGTTTTTCCTGGGATGGTAATGCACTTTGACGTGAGCAGAAAGAAGTCTGTAAAAGCTGTAGAAGCAAGTATGGCAGCTGATGAACTTATATATCTTGTAACACAGAGAGATTCGCAGGTGAGCGAACCAGGGATAGCAGATTTATATACAGTAGGAACAATTGCTAAGATAAAACAGATAATAAAGATGCCAGGCAAAATTTTAAGGGTTCAGGTAGAGGGGCTTGAAAAGGCACTTGTAAATAGATTTGAAGAAGCGTCGGGAATGATGCTTGCTGATGTAAGTGTTATTGAAGGGCTTGAAAAGCCTGATAAAATGGTGTCGAGAGCTATAATTGTAGGTATGAGAGAACTATTGACACAGTATGCACATGTTAATCCGAAGTTTGCAAAGGATACAGTCAAGAGATGGCTTTCATATAATGATGCAGAAAAGCTGATGATGGAATTTGCTCAGGAATTTATGATGGATTTTGATAAAAGACAGCAGTTTCTTGAGGCAGAAGACTATGAGCAGATGTATACATTTGCTGCAACATTACTTGTAAATGAGATAAATGCTTATACTATTAAAGAAGAACTTGGCAATATTGTAAGAGAAAGAGTAGATAAGAACCAGAAGGATTACATATTAAGAGAAGAACTTGCAGCAATTAATGAAGAACTTGATGGAGGAACCATAACAGAGGCGGAAGAATATGAGGCGGACGTTGAAAAGCTTGATTCACCGCAGTATGTAAAGGATAAACTTAAAAGAGAAATTAAGAGGCTGAAATCACTTGCAGGAAACAATGCTGAGGCAAATGTTGAGAGAACATATATAGAGACATGTCTTGAATTACCATGGAATGTGTCCACTGATGATAACAAAGATATAGATAATGCTGCAAAAGTGCTTGATTCGGACCACTATGGAATGAAAGATATTAAGGAAAGAATTCTGGAATCACTTGCGGTAAGAAACATAACAGGTAGTGGGAAAGCACCTGTAATATGTCTTGCAGGACCTCCAGGAACAGGTAAGACATCTATAGCAAGATCAGTTGCAAAGGCACTTGGCAAGGAGTATGTAAGAATCTGTCTGGGTGGTGTAAGAGATGAGGCTGAGATAAGAGGACACAGAAAAACATATATTGGAGCTATGCCTGGAAGAATTATTGAGGGACTTAAGAGTGCCGGAGTTAATAATCCTCTCATGCTTCTTGATGAGATAGATAAGATAAGCAGTGATTATAAGGGCGATACATCAGCGGCACTTCTTGAAGTATTAGACAGCGAGCAGAATGTTAATTTTGTTGACCACTATATAGAGATGCCGGTTGATTTGTCAAATGTGCTTTTTATTGCAACAGCTAATGATCTGTCTAATATAAGCCGTCCATTGCTTGACAGAATGGAAATTATTGAAGTTGGTTCGTATACAGCTAATGAAAAGTTTCATATTGCTAAGGAGCACCTTATTAAGAAACAGATTAAAGAGAATGGATTACTTGTATCTGATGTAAAGTTCACTGATAAAGTTATAAGAACTATTATTAATTCGTATACAAGAGAAGCTGGTGTAAGAGGTCTTGAAAGGCAGATTGCAAAGATTGTAAGAAAAGCGGTTAGAGAATTATACAAAGCCGGAGTGTTCACATCTGATGGAACAAGAGATAAGACTGTGAAGAAAACAGTTAATATATCTGATAAGAATATTACAGATTATCTTGGAAAAGTAAAATACAGACCGGATAAAAAGAATGTAAAGGGCGAAGCTGGTATAGTAAGGGGGCTTGCATGGACACAGGCAGGTGGAGATACTCTTGAGATAGAGGTTATAACAATGCCAGGCAAAGGCGAGTTCAAACTTACAGGTAATATGGGGGATGTAATGAAAGAATCAGCGAGCATAGCTGTTTCTTATATCAGATCTGTCACAGAAAAAGGACGATATAAAGTGGATGCTGAATATTTCCAGAAGCATGCATTCCATCTTCATATACCAGAGGGTGCAACTCCTAAAGACGGACCTTCTGCTGGTATTACAATGGCAACAGCAGTATTGTCTGCTGTTACTGGAATTCCTGTAAGAGCAGATGTTGCAATGACAGGAGAGCTTACATTAAGAGGTAAAGTACTTCCAATAGGAGGTCTTAAAGAAAAGCTTCTTGCAAGTAAGACAGCGGGCATAACAAATGTTTTTGTACCTCGTGATAACAGGTCTGATGTAGAGGAACTTGACACAGAGATAACTGAAGGGATGAATATAATATATGTTAATAATGCTATAGAAGTATTTGCACAGGCATTAATGCGTTAAATGAAAGGAGTAGCGGATTATGGTTATAAAAAAAGTTAATTTGGATATAGTAGTCGGAGTTACAAGTACACTTCCTGAGACTTCATTCCCTGAGGTTGCATTTGCAGGTAAGTCAAATGTTGGTAAATCATCGCTGATTAATGCATTAATGAACAGGAAATCATATGCAAGAACGTCATCACAGCCAGGTAAGACACAGACTATTAATTTCTATAATATTAATGACAGTATGTATCTTGTTGACCTTCCGGGTTATGGATATGCTAATGTAAGCCCTGCTGTTAAGGCAAAATGGGGTAAGATTATTGAGAAATATTTAAGAAAGAGCAGTCAGTTAAAGCAAGTGTTCTTGTTGATAGATATCCGTCATGACCCATCTGATAATGACAGAATGATGTATGACTGGATTGTAAATAACGGTTACAGACCTGTAATTGTTGCAACGAAGCTGGATAAGATTAAGAGAAGCCAGATAAGCAAACAGGTGAAAGCTGTAAGAACAGGACTTGGATTAAGGCAGGAAGATATTCTTATTCCTTTTTCATCACAGACTAAGCAGGGACTTAAAGAATTATGGCAGCTTATAGATTCATATGTACTGCCACAGGAAGAAGCGGCAGATAATGAGTAAATAAAAAGCTTTCTGACAGGCATATACACCTGTCGGAAAGCTTTTTTACATAAGTTTACGAACGATATAATCATATACTTCCTGACTGTTTTCACGCCATCTTGCACATATTATCTCTGCCTGTTCTTCAACTGGAACATTAAGGTTAAGTTCAATAAGAGTTGTGTCGCCTTCTTTTAGCTGACAATGTGCAATATAATTACCATTAGACAGCTTGTAGCAGTCAGTTACAGTTCCGGCTTCATTCTTTAATTCGTATTTGTTATCAAACAGATAGGTCTCTATATCATCACGTATGGCAGTTGATATCTTGGTGTAGAAAAATGCAATAGTTTCTTCACCTTCTTTAGTGAGAGTATAATGTGTGCTGCTCTGATGCGAGTAGCCTCTAATAAAGCCGTCCTCAACCAGAGAGTTGATGGTTTCCTGGAAAGTGAAATAATCCGTGTACTGCTTATCTAACATGAAAGATGAAAGCTGTGTGTTTGATAATGGAAAGTTCACTTTGCTCAGCATATATAAAATCATTAATTTGTACAATGTGGTTGAGTCAGTGTTCATAAATCTTTTCCTTGATAAATCATATTTTCTTTGAGGTAATGAGAGAGTGTGTTGAGAACTCTCTTTTTGTCAGCTGTCCATAAAGGTGCAGCAAGAATATTCTTAGGTCCGTCACCGGTAAGTCTGTGTATTACCATATCTTTTGGCAATACAGGAAGTATAGCTCCTATTGCGGCAAGGTATTCATCCATGGTAAGAGCCTTGAATAATCCCTTACAATAATCATTGTAAAGGTCAGTATCTTTTAAAATGTGCAATAAAGAAATCTTGATTCCCGATGCACCACTGTCTGATATATAGCGGGCAGTAGCAATATAATCGCTTATTGTCTCATGTGGAAGACCGATTATCATATGAACAACCGGTGCAATTCCTATGGAAAGAAGATTGCTTACGGCTTCATCATATACGGATAAAGGATATCCTCTGCGTATATAGTCGGCAGTCGAATTATTAATTGTCTGTAATCCTAATTCAATCCATACAGGCTTGATGCGATTGAGTTCATCAAGAAGCTTTAGGACGTCATCACCGAGACAATCCGGTCTTGTTGCGATAGACAAGATACGGATATCGTCTCTTAGTATTACAGGCATAAAAAGTTCGCGCAGATATCCGGCATCAGCATATGTGTTAGTAAATGATTGAAAATATGCAATATATTCACTGCCGGAATATTTATTAGATATCAAAGTCTTAGCTTTGTCAATATCTTTAACGGCAAAATCACCGGAACCATGACCACTGCAGAATATACAGCCTGCTGTACCTAACTTTCCGTCTCTGTTAGGACAGGTCATGTTTCCGGAAAGACTTAATTTATATAGTTTCTTACCATAAGTGTCTTTAAGATATTCGCTTACAGAATAATAATATGGAAGCATAATTACTTCTCAATATGGTCAATTACGGCTTTGCTTACAACATCAGCAACTCTTGGGTCAAATGCTTCAGGAAGGATATTAACATCACTTACTTCGTCATCTGGAACAAGGTTAGCAATTGCAAGTGCAGCAGCAAGCTTCATATCTTCAGTTATCTGTCTTGCACGGCCTTCAAGAGCACCCTTGAAGATACCAGGGAATGCAATAACATTATTAACCTGGTTAGGGAAATCAGAACGTCCTGTACCAACAACTTTTGCACCAGCTGCCTTGGCAACATCAGGCATAATCTCTGGAACAGGGTTAGCCATTGCAAATATAATTGCATCTTTATTCATAGTCTTGACCATATCGGCTGTAACAATATTAGGAGCAGAAACTCCGACAAATATATCTGCACCACGGAGTGCATCAGCTAAAGAACCAGTCTTGTTCTCAAGGTTAGTTACTTCCATCATTGACTGCTGCATCCAGTTAAGACCTTCTGAAGCCTTAGAAAGGATACCAGACTTATCACACATTGTTACATGCTTGAAACCATATGTAAGAAGAAGCTTTGTGATAGCAACTCCGGCAGAACCGGCACCGTTGACTACTACCTGGCAATCTTCTTTAGTCTTGCCTGTAACTTTAAGTCCATTAATAATACCTGCTAATACAACGATAGCTGTACCATGCTGGTCATCATGGAATACAGGTATGTCCAGAAGCTCCTTAAGTCTTGTCTCGATTTCGAAACATCTTGGAGCTGATATATCTTCAAGATTGATACCGCCAAATGCAGGTGCAATATTAACTACTGTTTTGATGATTTCTTCAGTGTCCTGTGTATCAAGGCAGACAGGTACAGCGTTAACGTTACCAAATTCTTTGAAAAGAACAGCTTTTCCCTCCATAACAGGCATAGCGGCATGAGCACCGATATTACCAAGTCCAAGTACAGCACTTCCGTCAGATACGACAGCGATAGTGTTAGATTTGATAGTGTACTTATAAGCTGCTTCTTTGTCCTTGGCAATAACCTTGCAAGGTTCTGCTACACCAGGAGTATAAGCAAGAGCAAGATCTTCTCTTGTCTGAATCTTCATTTTAGGAGTTGTTTCAAATTTACCATTCCACTCTTCATGGAGCTGTAAGGCTTTCTCTGCATTAGTCATGATATCTAATCTTCCTTTCAATAATTAGTGCTTTTAACAGCATTATATATAATAACATATTGCTCTGACTAAAAAAAGCATTTTTAGTCTTTTCTTTTAGAATAATACGTTGTATAATCAATTTATCTTTGATGCGATTTCTGCATCATTTCCCATTAAACTATGACTAATAACAGAGGTGGATTATATGAAGGCAAAGTTAGAAACATTGTCAGTTAGTGTATTACGCGAATTTGCGAAGGACAAGAATATAAAAAATATATCAACAATGAGAAAGAGTGAACTTATTGATGCGATTATTGCTGCAGCAGAAGGAGAAGAAAAGAAAGAGCCGGCAGAAGTTGAAGCTGTTGTTTCTGAAGATGCTGGATCAGAGCATGATGTGGCAGGAATGTCGGATGAGTCACACCATAAGAGTGAGCAGTATGTTAAAGAAGATAAGAAAGATAATTATCATGCACAGCCAAGACAAGAGCATGATGCTCCATTAGCAGATGGAATACTTGAGGTTTTATCGGATGGTTATGGATTTATAAGATGTGAGAACTTTCTTCCGGGAGAGAACGATGTATATGTTTCTCCATCACAGATAAGAAAGTTTAATCTAAAGACAGGTGATATTATTCAGGGACCTAAGAGAATGAAAACATCTGGTGAGAAATTTTCAGCCCTTATGTATCTGGAAAGTGTTAATGGAAAAGATCCTTCTGTTGCACAGAAAAGACCGGCATTTGAAAGCCTTACGCCAATTTTTCCTAATGAAAGAATTCATCTTGAAAAGAATTCAAGTACAGTGGCAATGAGAATGGTTGATCTTATATCACCAATAGGTAAAGGCCAGCGAGGAATGATTGTTTCACAGCCAAAGTCTGGTAAGACTACTCTTCTTAAGCAGATTGCCAACGCAGTAACTAAGAATAATCCTGAGATGCATCTTATAATTCTGCTTATTGATGAAAGACCTGAGGAAGTAACTGATATCAAGGAATCAATCGTTGGAGATAATGTAGAGGTTATTTATTCAACATTTGACGAGCTTCCAGAAAGACATAAGAGAGTGTCAGAGATGGTTATTGAAAGAGCCAAGAGACTTGTTGAACAGAAGACAGATGTAATAATTCTTCTTGACAGTATAACAAGACTTGCAAGAGCATATAATCTTACGGTTCAGGCGAGTGGAAGAACACTTTCAGGCGGTCTAGACCCGGCAGCACTTCATATGCCTAAGAGATTTTTTGGTGCTGCAAGAAATATGCGTGAAGGGGGAAGTCTTACGATTCTTGCAACTGCTCTGGTTGAGACAGGAAGCAAGATGGATGATGTTGTATTCGAGGAGTTTAAGGGAACAGGTAACATGGAACTTGTTCTTGACAGAAAGCTTTCAGAAAAGAGAGTTTTTCCGGCTATTGATATAGCAAAATCAAGCACAAGGCGAGAAGATCTGCTTCTTAATAACGAAGAACAGGAAGCTGTTGATATTATGAGAAAGGCTCTTAATGGATTAAAGACAGATGAGGCAGCAGAAAGAATACTGGATCTTTTTGTTAAGACTAAGAATAATCAGGAACTTGTAAGAACAGTAGTTAAGAATCATTATATTTAAAATATATTTTCTTTTTATAACTCTTTTGAAAAAATGCTTGCATAACATGTCGCATCGTGATACAATATGAAAGCTGTTTATGACAGATAAAGAGGTCATTGTGTCTAATGCGCATAGATCCCATCGGGACAGAAAGGGAATCTAAGGCGGAATTCACAATTGTAATACTTAATAATTTGTAAAGAGGTGAAATCATGAGAGAAGGAATCCATCCAGATTACTATCAGGCAAAGGTTGTTTGCAACTGCGGTAACGAGTTCGTAACAGGTTCAACTAAGGAAGAAATTCACGTAGAAATCTGTTCAAAGTGCCATCCATTCTACACAGGACAGCAGAAGGCATCATCTACTCGCGGACGTATTGATAAGTTCAACAAGAAGTACGGAGTATCAAACAATTAATTTTGAAATTAAGGTTGAGGTTTTTCGGGACCTCAACTTTTTTTGAATGTATACAAAACATTTAAGAAAGGTATGGTGTAATATGAAGCCATCAGGAATTGGGGGACAGGCTGTAATTGAGGGTATTATGATGCGTAATAAGAATAAATATTCTATTGCAGTCAGAAAACCTGATAATGAAATTGAAGTTGTTGTCAAAGAAAGCAGAGATATAACAGAAAAGCATCAGTGGCTCAATTTCCCTATAATAAGAGGAGTTGTCAGTTTTGTTGATTCACTTGTTACAGGTATATCAACAATTAATTATTCAGCATCTTTTTATGATGATCCGGCAGAACAGGAGAAGACTAAGATTGATGAGGTTGGCAAGAATATTCTTAAGGATAAGTTTGAATCGGTTCTAATGGCAGTAACGGTTATTTTGTCAATATTCTTTGCAATTGGATTGTTTATGGTTCTTCCATATCTTGCAGCCAGACTGGTATCAAAATACATAATTTCCAAGACACTTCTTAATTTCATAGAAGGCGTTGTGAGATTATTAATATTTGTTATATACATTTTACTTATATCCATGATGAAAGATATTAAAAGGACTTTCATGTATCATGGTGCTGAACACAAATGTATCAACTGCATTGAGAATGGTGCAAGACTTACACCAGAGAATGTAAAGAACAGCTCAAGATATCATAAGAGATGTGGAACAAGCTTCTTATTCTTTGTAATGTTTATAAGTATTGTGTTTTTTATATTTATAAGAGTTGATAATACGGCACTGCAGATACTTATAAGAATTCTGCTTATTCCTGTAATTGCAGGAGTTTCTTATGAGGTAATAAGATGGGCAGGAAAGAATGATAATGCATTTGTAAGAGTTTTGAGTAAACCGGGAATGTGGTTTCAGAAGCTTACTACAAGAGAGCCGGATATGGATATGATTGAAGTTGCCATAAGGGCAGTTGAGGAAGTATTTGACTGGAGACAGTTTATTGCTGAATATTATTCAGAAGCCGATAATCCGGTTGAAGCACTTGTGGCATCTGAGGCAGAACTTGCAATATCAGGAAGTCTTATTCATGGGAATGAAGAGACAAGAACTATTGATATAGAGGAACAGAAGTCAGAAGATAATCAGGAAACAGAACTTACCCCTGAACAAAAGTATTTACAGATGGGCAGGGAGATGGAATTTGGTATGGACGATACAGACAGGGAGTCATTTGCTTTTGTATATGAAGCAAGTGATGAATCAGAAAGTACTGTATATGATAATTCAAATGATTATAATGCTGATGATAAAGCAGAGGAACTTACAGAGGAAGAGGTAGTTGCGGGCTTTGAGTTCGAAACTGGAAAAGAGCCGGAAGAAGAGCAGTATCCTGAGGATGTTCCTATGTTTAAACAGAAAAGGCTGGAAGACAGATAATTATGATGACAATTAGAGAAGCAGTAAAATGGGGTGCAAAGCGACTTAGAGATAATAACGTCGATAATGCAGACCATGACAGTTTTGAATTATTATCTGCCATTAATGGTATGACAAGAACTTTTTATCTTGTGAATGGTGACAGCATGTTGTCAGAAGAGAATTTTTTGCTGTATGAAGAGTATATTGATAAAAGGGCCGCGCATGTTCCGCTGCAGCATATTCTGGGAAAAGCATATTTCTATGGATATGAATTCGAAGTGAATGAAGATGTGCTTATACCAAGACCTGATACAGAAGTGCTTGTTGGTGAGGTAATCAAGGTTACAAGAAATGGTGATAATATTCTTGATATGTGTACAGGCTCAGGCTGCATTGGGATTACTCTTGCTAAGAAGTTCCCGGAAAGCAGGGTGCTTGGAGTAGATGTTTCTGAAAAGGCACTTAAAGTTGCACAGAAGAATAAGCATAATCTCGAGGCTGATAATATTGATTTTATGCTTAGTGATTTATTTGGCGAATTGGGTAATGATATTACATTTAATACAATAGTATCCAATCCACCATATATACCAACTAAGGTTATAGAAACTCTGCAGGATGAAGTCCGTTTACATGATCCTCTGCTTGCACTTGACGGAACAGAGGACGGACTTATGTTTTATAGGAAAATCACTGAGAAAGCACGAGAATATCTTAAGACAGACGGATACCTGTGTTATGAGATAGGAGCCGAACAGGCAGCAGATGTTTCTGAAATAATGAAGCAGGCTGGTTTAAGAGATATAACGGTTGTAAAAGACCTCGCTGGTCTTGACCGTGTTGTTATGGGCAGAAAGTAATTATATAGTTAGAGATAGAAAGGAAAAGTGACACGTATGTTTGACAGACTTGAAGATACAGTCAACAGATATGAAGATATAACGGCTGAACTTGGTAATCCTGATGTGGTTAATGATCAGGAAAAGTTCAGAAAGCTTATGAAAGAACAGAGCAGTCTTGCACCACTTATAGAAACTTATACTGAGTATAAGAACTGTAAGAAGAATATTGAGGACAGTCTTGCTATTCTTGATGAAGAGACAGATGAAGAACTTAAAGAGATGGCGAAGGAAGAACTTAATGAATCTAAGGCAAGAGTAGAAGAATTAGAGCATGAATTAAAGATTCTTCTTTTACCTAAAGACCCTAATGATGATAAGGATATTGTTGTTGAAATCAGAGCGGGTGCAGGTGGAGAAGAGGCGGCACTTTTTGCAGCAGAGCTTTTCAGAATGTATGTACACTATGCACAGGCAAGAGGCTGGAAGGTTGAAGTATTAAGTGGCGATGAAACCGGTATTGGTGGAATGAAGGAAGTAGAATTCATGGTTAAGGGACAGGGAGCTTACTCTATTATGAAGTATGAATCTGGTGTACACAGAGTACAGAGAATCCCGGTAACTGAATCTAACGGACGAATACAGACTTCTACAGCTTCCGTAGCTGTTATGCCAGAGGCAGAAGAGGTTGATATCCACATTGATGAGAAGGATATCCGTATTGATGTTATGAGAGCGTCAGGTAATGGTGGACAGTGTGTCAATACAACTGATTCTGCTGTACGACTTACTCATTATCCAACAGGAATAGTTATTTATTCACAGACAGAGAAGTCACAGATACAGAATAAGGAGAAAGCATTTGCGCTTTTAAGAGCCAAGTTATATGACATTGAGACTCAGAAAGCACATGATGCTGAGGCAGATGCAAGAAGAAGCCAGATTGGTACAGGTGACAGAGCTGAGAAGATAAGAACTTATAATTTCCCACAGGGAAGAGTAACAGACCACAGAATTGGCCTTACATTATATAAGCTTGACAAGATTATGGATGGGGATATCCAGGATATTATTGATGCATGTATCGCTGCCGACCAGGCTGCCAAGCTTGCTAAGATGGGTGAGGATTAATTGATATTTATGAAAAAGAATAGGAATTCTAATCCGGTTGCGCTGGTACCTATACTTGTTTTCCTTGTGTTGTATCTTGGAACCGGAATTATATTTGAATATGTCATGAAGATTCCAATGGGATTCTATAATGTACCAATTATTGTTGCATTTATGGCTGCAATACTAGTAGCGTGCATGCAGAATTCACAGCTTAAGTTTGATGAAAAGCTTGATGTAATGGCAAAAGGGCTGGCTGACAGAAACATTGTTACAATGCTTCTGATATTCATTACAGCCGGAATATTTGTCGGAGTTGTAGGAAGAAGCAGTGCAGAGAGTGTAGCTTATTTTATGTTAAGCATTATTCCTGCAAAGTTTGCAGTAGCGGTACTTTTTATTGTTGCCTGCTTTGTGTCTACGGCAATGGGTACATCTGTTGGAACAATAACACTTATTACACCAATAGCGGTTGCGGTATCAGAAGCATCAGGATTTAGTATGGCATTATGTGTTGCATCTGTCATGGGTGGTGCAATGTTTGGAGATAATCTTTCTTTTATATCAGATACTACTATTGCAGCTTGTAATGGTCAGGGTTGTGCCATGAAAGACAAGTTCAGGGAGAATTTCTGGATAGCACTTCCGGCAGCAATTGTGACCCTTGTTATAATTCTTGTGCTTTCTTTTAGTACAGATATTCATGGTGAGATTGCACATTCATATAATCTTTTTCAGATTATTCCATATGTGCTTGTACTTGCGGGTGGAATTATTGGTGTAAATGTTTTTGTTGTACTTATAACAGGTATTATTTCGGGAATAGTTATTATGCTTGTTATGGGCGAGGTTACATTGGAGACTCTGCTTCTTAATATGGGAAGTGGTGCGTCAGGAATGTTTGAGACATGTATGGTTGCAGTTCTTGTATCTGTAATGTGTTCACTTATTAAAGAATATGGTGGATTTGATGCTTTACTTAATGGAATAAGAAGATTATTTAAAGGAAAAAAAGGCGGACAGCTCGGAATGGGACTTTTAGTTGGAACAATGGATATTGCTACAGCTAATAATACAGTTGCTATTGTAATGGCTAACCCTATTGCAAAAGAGATGTCTGAGGATTATGATATTACTCCAAGAAAAGCGGCTTCGCTTCTTGATACATTTTCATGTATATTTCAAGGGATAATACCATATGGTGCTCAGATGCTGGTTGCCATATCAGCGGTTTCAGAGCTTGGATATAGCATTACAGCATTTCAGATTCTACCAAAGCTGTTTTATCCAATGCTTTTGTTTGTAAGTTCACTTATATGGATATATGTTATTCCTGAAGGAAAAAGTAAAACTAAAGCATAATAATGTACTACCCAGAGTATATAAGAAAGCTGAGTGTGAGGGGGGAGTGTTAGTATGTCAGCCCGCGAACAGGTATTGATGAAAATAATCGCGAATCTTAGAAGATTCGGAATAGATATTTCTAATTCAAAATTCAAGGATAAAGATATAGAGAATGAAGTTGTTATGACAGTATATATAAAGGATGTAAGGGAATATATGGCGTGTTATGACTTCATAAGACTGGAACAGACAATTAATAATTCCCAGTGGTCTGCAGCTTATACATCAATTAACCGGCTGGAGGAGAATGCCAGAGCTGTCTCTTATACACATCTGACGCTGCCGACGACTTAATAGGTGTAGAT
>ERZ1027225.263-NODE-263-length-26788-cov-9.222758_pt1 | contig 26788 bp, 15 predicted proteins | sample MGYA00519479_ERZ1027225 | MGnify/ENA primary metagenome ERZ1027225 (study PRJEB26926, sample SAMN06164471) | human gut metagenome | biome: ENVO:00009003; feature: ENVO:2100002; material: ENVO:00002003 | host: Homo sapiens | place: USA | collected 2012 ... | reverse complement strand
TACACCTATTAAGTCGTCGGCAGCGTCAGATGTGTATAAGAGACAGAAATAATATCTTTTTATTTTCATAATCTTTCACAAGATGAATATTTCTCATAGTAAATGCCATTCTTCTTATGCCATATCTGTATCCATATCTTTTAAAATATTCTGAAATTCCTATATTTTTGAATCCACTCATTACGCATTCCCATTATTTATATTTTATCACAATTGGTATAATAGACTTTATATCTTTCCAATACCTTTTTATTAATCTTTTGGGGTCTTGAGTTATTCTATAAAGCCATTCGAACCCGGAGTTTGCTATCCATTTAGGTGCTCTTTTAACAATTCCGGCTTCAAAATCAATAGTTGCTCCCAATCCTAAAGAAACAGGAACATTTAATTCCTGATAATAATCGTACATAAAATATTCCTGTTTAGGACATCCCAGTCCTACTACTAAAATATCCGGTTTTGCACTTTTTATAATTTCTTTTATTTTTTTTATTTCCTTATCATCTTTTTCAAAGCCATGTTTCGGTGAGTATGTTCCACATACATTTAATCCATTATACTTTTTCTTCAAATTCTCGGCAGCTTTTTTAGCCACACCTTCTGCTGCCCCTAATAAAAAAATTGAATATCCTCTCTTAGCAGCCATATCACATAGCAATGGAAATACATCTGAGCCTGAAATTTTTTCTTTTATTGTTTTTTTATAGTATTTACTAATCCATATCAGTGGTTTTCCATCTGTAATGATTAATGCAGCCTTCTGATATGCTTTTTGTAATTTAACATCTGTTTCCAACTGAACAATATGATCTATATTAGGTGTAACTACATACGAAGGTACTCTCGTATTAATTAACATATCAATACAATCCAATGTCTCACTCATTGTTAAATTATCTATTTCTGTATTCATTATTTTTATTCGTGACATTTCTTTCTCCAACTCATATATGCCCGTTTTTATTTTTAATATATGAAAGCATATCATTAATATGTAATTACGGCAAGTGATTAAATCATAAAAAAAACCATTAGAGTTAGTATTTATCACTTATACTAACTCTAATGGTTTATAAAATCCTAATATCTGTTCATATTAGAATTCTACATGACCATTAACAACATTCCATGTTCCAAATTCATTAGTTGCTGTTCCTGTATAACCGAAGTCAATTCCGCTATTAACTACATACCACCAGCCATACTCATTCTCTACTAAGCCAGTATAACTAAAATCAATTCCTCCGTTTATTACATACCACCAGCCATAATCATTCTCTACTAAGCCAGTAAATGTCCAGTCAATTCTTCCGTTTGTCACATACCACCAGCCGTTTTCGTTATTTACAAGACCTGAATATGCAAAATTAACCTGTCCATTAGTTATATACCACCAACCATATTCATTTTCAATAAGTCCTGTATAACCAAAGTTGATTGCTCCGTTAGTTACATACCACCAGTCTGCATCAACCTGAACAAGTCCTGTGTATGTCCAGTCAATTGTTCCTTCTGATACATACCACCAGCCATATTCATTATTTACAAGACCCTTATATTCTTTATCAAGACGTCCTTTTGATATGTATCTCCATTCATCGGATACATTTATTAATCCAGTATATTCTCTATTAACTCCTCCGTTCTTTACATAATATACTTGATTATCATATTCAACCATTCCGGTATATGTCCAATCGATTGTTCCTTTTGATACATACCAAATTCCGTTTTCATTAACTGCTAATCCGACATACTCTGTATCTATTCCATTATTTTTGTAATAATTCCATGTTCCATCATCACAATATAATCCGTTCTTCTTCTCAACAACTCCTGTTGCCGGTATCTCTGTTACATCCGTCTTCGCATCACATACTGTACAATGGTGGCTCTTGCTTCCTGGTGTTGTCTCTGTTGCCTCAACATCTACTGTCCACTCTGTACTGAACTTATGTCCAGTTGCCGGGATTGTTTCTGTGTATGTCTTCTTGTCACATGTTCCTGTTGTAGATGTACATGTATATGTAAGCACTCCTGCCTCTGTACATGTTGCCTGCTTTGTTATCTTTGACTCATACTTATGTGTATGTGTTGTCTCTGATGTTCCAGATGGTGTATATACCATATAGAAAAGATTCATTGTATCTCCCTTTGTTATCTCTACACTTCCAGCTGCAACATCAACTGTTACTATGCAATTAGAATCTGATGCGTTCTTTTTTCCGTTAATCTTTACATTCTTACCACTTTCTCCAAATACAAGTGTAAGTGTTCCCTTTGATGATGCTGTAAACTTAATGCTTGTTGATGACTCCATCTTAAGGCACTGTGTAAGTGTAAGTCCATTATACGTTACTGTTCCCTTGTTTGATGCAAGATTACCAGAAATCACAAAGAATGAACTATTTGCACCTGATGTTGTAAAATTATGTACCTTAGAATCTCCTGTTGGTACTTCTGGTGTCTCTGTTCCACCTGTTGAACCCTTCTTTGGAATAGATGCTGTTTCTTCAGCCCCGCATACTGTACAAGAATGACTCTTAAGCCCTTCTTCTGTCTCTGTTGCTTCTTTAACTACTTTCCATTCGCCATATGTATGAGCTGTCTTTGGAATCACCTCTGTGTATGTCTTCTTATCACAAGTTCCATTAGTTGCTGTACATGTATATGTAATAACGCCTTCTTCTGTACATGTAGCCTGCTTAGTTACCTCTGATACATAATGATGATAATGTGCATTAGGATCAGCCGCATTAATTGTAATTGAATTAATAGTCATATCCTTAAATGTACCTGCTGCCGGATTAACTCCATTACCACCTGACTGAACATTATATGGCATAACCATATACGTTCCAGCCGGAAGACCTGTAACAGTACCACTTCCTACCTGGAAGCACTCACCAGTCTCATTAACAAGACAACCTGTTGTAGTTAAAGCTTCCGATGCAAATGATATAGTAACATCTACTGTTCCACCTACTGTGAATGCATATACCGTCTTGCTAATCTTTCCTGGTGCTGCTGTATATGGATAATCAGATATATTAATTGGTGTTACACCAGGTGCACAATATGACAACAATGAACACTCTGAAGTTGTAACATTCTCTGGTCTCTTAACTGTCTCTGGCATACATCCATTGTATGCCTTAAGAACCTTGGCTGCATCTGTAACACTTGTCTGTAACTGATAGTCACCACTTGGAATATATGAAAGCGATGCATTAGTATCAAAATTCTCGTACTTATTACCTGATGTAACCTTAGTTGACTTATCTGTAACAACCGTTCCTGTCATTGATCCAATACAAGATGAAAATGAATCATTATAACTTTTAATTGCTCCTGATCTTACATCCATAGGATTCTTTGTCATAAAGAACAGATTGTACTCTGAATATATGTAAGCATTAGCTCTTGTATTCATGGCATAATCTGTTGTACCTATAAACTGGTTATTGTAGAAATGCATATTAGCCTGACGTCCAAGAGGCTGTCTTGCTTTACATCCCTTCCAGATATTATGATGATATGTAAGATTAAACTGTAATGATGTATCTGATGAACCAACAAGGTTAGTCTTGTGACATCCTTCAAAATAATTATATGAAACTGTCAGGTATTCACCACGCTTAAAATCACATGATCCATCACCTTCAGCCTTATCTGATTCTGCAGGTCCTGTTATAGAAGGACTGTAAAACTCATTGTTGTGGATCCAGCATCTTTCAACTGGAGCTGTTATAACAGAGCCCTCCTGAACACCTTCCATACCAATAGCATCTTCTGGCTGATTCATAAATGTAATATTACGAACCTCAAAGCTCTTTCCTAATCCAGCTGCTGTTGTTGATGTCTCAGACATAAAATGAATTCCCCATCCATCCATAGCTGCATCTGTACCAACACCTTCAATTGTTACATCCTTTGCTGACTTCATACGTGCCATATGACCGTTATCGCCAACACTTCCGCCATAATCATTAGAATCATAATCTGTAAGGCCATCAATAAGTCCCGCATTAGCTGCTGCCCATGTTCCTGCCTTATAAAGACCAGACTCTGATACTGCTCCGACCATACGAATTACTAATGGTATATTATTCTGAGCAAGTAACTGGAGAATACCCTGATTAGTATTACCCTTGCCGTAATATACCTTTCCACTTGATGTCTTCTTACACTCTGTCTCATGACCTGCTTCCCCACAAGCCTTACCAACTGAGTTAAGAATATTACCAATACCAGAAACTGTTACTCCACCATAAGAAAGTGTAACTGTATTCTTGTTTTCATCTGTTACATAAAGAACAATTGCGTTATCCTTTAATGTACCATCATCATTATAAGCACCTACACCATCAGTATAATTATAATGCGCATATCCCGATCTATCCTGTGCATTAACCTCAATTCCTGACTGGGTATATGTACCTGTCTTAGTAGTAACCTTAAGAGTATATGTACCTGGCTTTAACCCCATTACATCAACTCTTACTCCGTCAGCTGTATCTCTGACAAGATACTCAAAGTCCTCTCCTGTAAGAGAACCACTAACTGGACCCGAATATGATACTGCAGTAACATCGGCATCCTTAACACCTTTGATAGTTGCATACATCATCTCATTCCATCCACCATAAGTAGTAAAACTTGATGCAGCTGCTGCATAAGTCATACTTGGTGCAGCTATTGCAAGATTACTTACGACTAATAATCCAGCAACAACTTTTGCAAAAACTTTTTTTATTTTTTGCATAACAGTTTTTCTCCTCCCATTTTAAATTGTGAATAATAATTAATCCAACTTCAAAATTCATCCAAATTTTAACACTTTTACACAAGACATTCAAATTCTATTAACAATCCATTCATAATTCACAAATATAGAAGTTGTACAAACGTATTTTAATTTGTACAACTTTTATATTTTTAAAACTCTACATGTCCATTAACAACATTCCATGTTCCAAATTCATTAGTTGCTGTTCCTGTATAACCGAAGTCAATTCCGCTATTAACTACATACCACCAGCCATACTCATTCTCTACTAAGCCAGTATAACTAAAATCAATTCCTCCGTTTATTACATACCACCAGCCATAATCATTCTCTACTAAGCCAGTAAATGTCCAGTCAATTCTTCCGTTTGTCACATACCACCAGCCGTTTTCGTTATTTACAAGACCTGAATATGCAAAATTAACCTGTCCATTAGTTATATACCACCAACCATATTCATTTTCAATAAGTCCTGTATAACCAAAGTTGATTGCTCCGTTAGTTACATACCACCAGTCTGCATCAACCTGAACAAGTCCTGTGTATGTCCAGTCAATTGTTCCTTCTGATACATACCACCAGCCATATTCATTATTTACAAGACCCTTATATTCTTTATCAAGACGTCCTTTTGATATGTATCTCCATTCATCGGATACATTTATTAATCCAGTATATTCTCTATTAACTCCTCCGTTCTTTACATAATATACTTGATTATCATATTCAACCATTCCGGTATATGTCCAATCGATTGTTCCTTTTGATACATACCAAATTCCGTTTTCATTAACTGCTAATCCGACATACTCTGTATCTATTCCATTATTTTTGTAATAATTCCATGTTCCATCATCACAATATAATCCGTTCTTCTTCTCAACAACTCCTGTTGCCGGTATCTCTGTTACATCCGTCTTCGCATCACATACTGTACAATGGTGGCTCTTGCTTCCTGGTGTTGTCTCTGTTGCCTCAACATCTACTGTCCACTCTGTACTGAACTTATGTCCAGTTGCCGGGATTGTTTCTGTGTATGTCTTCTTGTCACATGTTCCTGTTGTAGATGTACATGTATATGTAAGCACTCCTGCCTCTGTACATGTTGCCTGCTTTGTTATCTTTGACTCATACTTATGTGTATGTGTTGTCTCTGATGTTCCAGATGGTGTATATACCATATAGAAAAGATTGATTGCATCTCCCTTTGTTACAGTTACAGCACCCTTAGCAACATCTACTGTTAATGTACCATCAGAACCAACTTTTTTGCTTGTTCCATTAACTTTTACGCCCTTGCCAGAAGCTGCCGTTGTTCCGCCAAATACAAGTGTAAGCTTTCCAGCGGATGGTGCTGTGAACTTAATACTTGTTGATGACTCCATCTTAAGGCATTTTGTAAGTGTAAGACCGTTGTATGTTGCTGTACCTTTATTTGTTGCTATGCTTCCTGTAATACTATAGAAGTCACTTGTTGTTCCTGATTCTGTAAAGTTATGTACCTTTGCATCTCCTGATTCTGGTGTGTCAGGTGTGACAGGTGTATCTTTTCCAATAGCTGGAATAACTGCTGTTTCATTATAACCACATACTGTACATGTGCGGCTCTTAAGACCTGTTTCTGTCTCTGTTGCAGCCTTAACAACTGTCCACTCACCATATGTATGTGTATGTGAAGTACCAGATACGCTTCCACCACCTACTGATACAAGAGATGTCTTGTATGCATTAAGTTTATCCTTTAAAGGTCTGTTGAGTGAATAGCTTGTATCATCAACACTGTTATCAAATGTCCACTTGAAGTCGCCACCCATAACACGTCCTGCATACTTAGTTACAATTGAAGGAACATCTGCAGGTGCATCAATATCAGCAGTATCAACACCTAAATCAACCTTAGTATCAAAGTTAGAATATGTCTTTCCGCCCTGCTTTGCCTTATAAGTTGAAGGTACTGTCTCACTTCTTGATGCTGCAAGATATGCATCGAAATCAGTTGCACTTGCACTTGTTGTGCCTGTATCTGAATTAGCATATATAACAGACTTCTGACCTTCCATATAGTTGTTGTATGCTTTGATGACACCACCATTCTCTCCTGAGAATATTCCACCTGCCAGAACATCACTTCCCTGCATTGAACTGAGCATTGGATAATTACAATGTCTGAAATAGTTAGCCTCTACGAATGCCTCGCTATCCTTTGCAGTGCCTACACCATATTTAGCATTTCCATCATAGTAGTTATTATATACATGAACTGACATTGTTCTGATACGAGGATGTCTTGAATCAGAATGGTCAAACCAGTTATGGTGATATGTAATCCAGTTCTCACCTGATTCTGACTTCATACCACAAAGTGACATCTTTCCTGAATCCCAGAAATGATTGTAAGATACTGTTACATACTGAGAATTATCCTTTAAGTCCATAGAGCCATCGCCCTTAGCCTGGTCACCATCTGAACCAGCATTACCATAGAACACATCGTTGTTATGTACCCATACACCAAGTGACTGCTTAAGAGATATACCATCTCCGTCGCCTCCACCGCCCCAGTTCATAAGACCAAGGTTTCTTACTTCTATGCCTGTTGACTGGAATACAGCCACACCTGCTTCATATAAAGTAGCATCATCACCAATACCCTCAAATGTTACGTTAGCTGCTCCCTTAACACCAATTGCATATGCTGATGATACATCTTTGCAGGCAAGTCCGCTTAATGTAACCTGACCTATAATACGGATAGCAACTGGCTGGCAGTTATTCTTAGCCTTAATTGCCTGTGTAATAGCTGCTACACCTGTATATTCTGTGTTACCAATCTTCATCTTAACTGTATTCTTATTAGCTTCTGTAACATAAAGAACAGATGCATTAGACTTTAATGTACCATCGTTGTTATATGCACCAACGCCATTCTTTACCGGTGAATTACTTGAAAATGTGAATCCGCTTCTGTCATGTGCTTTTACAGTAAGCTTATCTGAAACGATAGCAGCTGCTGTATTCTCCTTGCCATTGTTCAGCGGAACAATCTTCATAACATAATCGCCTGCTTTTAATCCTACAGCATCCGCTCTCATGTAAGACGGATACTTTCTGATAAGCTCATCGTCCAACTGGACATAAGCTGAATCTGAGGCACTTGCAGACTTAACATATACATTGTAACCTGTAGCTCCTGTTACAGGTGTCCATTTAACATATGCTGTCTCAAGCCAGCCTGATGCTTCTGTTATTGCGCCAGAAGCTGCATGTACTGGATTCATGTCAAATACTATAACTGACACTGCCACCATTACACATGCAAGTAATGCACTCATAAACTTTTTTACTTGCTTTTTCATTTTTCCTCTCCTTTTCCTTTATGCACATTTTTGTGCAAATTTGATATGTTTTATTCACAAATCAAGTTCATATTACCATTATTATACAATATTTTCAACCGCATTTTACATGTTAGAGAAAATTTTTCGTCATTTCAACACATTATTTCTTTTCCTAAAGCAAATGAATATACAATTTTTTCTTTTACAGTTTTTCCGGTAAGCTGTTCCAGTGCTTTTGCATAGTAATCAAGCTGGATTGCGTATCTTTTAACAAGCTCTTTTTCCCCCGCTTTGCCCTTCATAACCCTGTCAGTCTTATAATCAACAATCACAATTTCTCCGTCCTCTTCAAAACACAAGTCAATTATACCCTGTATAAGCTGTCCTTCGTACTCAAATACAAAAGGCTGTTCTCTTCTGACACTGCCACAGTTCACCGCATTTGCAACTCTTCTTCCTGTATCTGATTGTACAAATGTATATATATCCCACGGATTAACACTTTTCACCTGCAATTCATTCATCTTTCCGGTTTCTAACATGCTCTCAATATCAGCTTTAACTCCTTCGAGGTTCACGCTCACTGAATAGTCAAGACATTCCATAACCCTGTGATATGCGCTACCACGCTCATTAGCAGCAAGCTGCACTTCCTCACCACTTATGAACTTTGGAATTATGCTGTTTGTCTCATCACATTCTTTCTTTTTAAGTGCTGTCTTCACAGATTCATCCATGTAAGCATTTTCCTCTGAATCATCATCCGCCTGCATAGCCTTAAGCTGCGAAACCGTCAGCTTCATCCTTCCGGCTGCGTTATCATCAGGAACATACTCCGGAAGCTCCTCTAATAAAGGATAAGACACAGCTTCCATAATTTCATCAGCCATCTCCCCGATTCTAACAGCATTCACTTCACCAGCCATCTCCCCGGATTCATCCGCATCAGCCTCCGAATCCTCTCCGTCATCAACCATAACTTTAAAGCTGCCTTTCAATTTATCTGAATCCATAAGGCACACTGGCATTATCATATCAAGATAGTTCTTTATATTCTCACTGTCTGCGAAAGACAGCATTCCATCTGCCTCAAGCTGCTTTGCACTTCCCCTGTATTTATCAAGTGTCTTGTCTGCATCTTTTACAACTCCAGTGATTATCAGTTTTTCTCTTGCTCTTGTCATTGCAACATAGAGAAGTCTCTCTTCTTCTGATATCGACTCCCTTACAATTCTTCTTGCCATGGCACCTTTTATTATGGTAGGTGTCTTGGTTCTTCTTTCAAGGTCAACATAATCAACTGCAATTCCTAAGTTCTGGTCAACAAGAACAGGTGCTGTTGCATCCATAAAGTTAATGCTCTTATGCGCTCCAGCAAGTATTACAATCGGAAATTCCAGACCTTTGCTCTTATGAATGCTCATAATTCTTACAAGATTCTCATTGTCAAGGCTGGCAGCCCCCTCTGCAAAATCTTCGTCAAACTTCTTAAGTCTTTCGATATATCTTAAGAAATTAAACAGACCTGAATAACTTGATTTGCCATATCCCGCTGCTCTTTCCAGCAGGACATTTAAGTTAGCCTGTCTCTGTGCTCCGGCAGGCATTGTTCCCACATAATCGTAGTAGCCTGAATCATATATTATCTCCCAGCACAGATCATATAGTGACTCAACACTGCTCTTGTCACGGTATTCTGTAAGCTTTGCAAGAAATAATGCACATTTTCCGGACAACTGCTTAACATCCGGCTCCTGCATCTTCCCAGCTTCACCAATCACTGCAACTGCTTTCAAATGTTCATACAGGTTGTTATGTGTATTCTTATCTGCATGCTCCCTGCCAAGCTTTCTCACCATTCCAAGCTCTGCTGCCGTAAATCCTCCAAAATAAGACATCATTGCCGCCGCAAGACTTATCTCCTGAACCGGATTGTCTACTATTGTAAGCATGCTTAAGATTACCTGTATCTCACGCACGCTGAAATATCCTGTTGACGAGTCAGTATACGCCGGTATCCCCCTGTCCATCAGGGCATCTGCAAATGTATCTGCCCAGCCTGTCACTGACCTTGTAAGAATTACTATATCCCTGTATTCTGCCGGTCTGTATATATTCTCATCTGCATCATACACATTTACACCTGAAGAAGCTATTCCCTCAATCAGCTTTGCAAGCCTGTCTGCCTCAAGCTCTCTTGTCGTAGCTTCTTCTTCATTCTCTGAAGATATAAGAATAACGTCTGTACTCTTGTTGGCTTCATCACCGTAATTACTGTCACTATATTCAGGATATGGAAATCCTGCATTAAGCCTTACCGATTCGTCATACCCGATTCCTGAAAAATTCTTATTCATAATATGGCTGAACACATCATTGGCACATTCAAGCACATTTTCACGACTTCGGAAATTCTTCTGTAATTCAATTCTAACATTATCGCCAGTCTCGCCGTATGTATCGTACTTCTCTATGAAAAGCTCCGGGCAGGCAAGACGGAACTTGTATATGCTCTGCTTTACATCACCAACCATGTATATATTGTTATTCTCACCGGACAGTCTCGTCTTCGACACCGCATTAAGAATAACCTCCTGCAGCTGATTGGAATCCTGATACTCGTCTATTAGTATTTCTTCAAATCTGTTTGCAAGCTTGTCGGCGGTCTCTGTGTATACAAGCTTTCCGTCTTCTTTCTTTACAAGTATTGAAAGTGCAAGATGTTCCATGTCATTAAAATCAATTATGCCCTTCTCCCGCTTCACCTCTGAAACACGCTTGGCATACACATTTGCCACTTTAAGTAAAGTCCGTATCTGGATGCCTGCCCCTTGCATGTCTGCAAATATTCCCTCATCATCTTTCAAGAATATCTTATCATTAAGCCGTCCTATGTAATCTTTAAACAACTTTCGCTGCCCCTTAACATATTCCTTAATATCCGGGTCTGCTCCTGCATCCTTCTTTCTTGACAGGGCTTCAAATGAAAATATTCTTATTCTTCTGCCAAGCTCTCCAAAATCCTGTGAATTAATCATCTCATTAATTCCAAGCAGGTCAGACTGCAAAGCACCTGCATATGCTGCAGGGCCTGCCGGCTCAGAACAGATATCTACTAATCTGTTATATTTATCACGGTAATCAAGAAGTGCATTTTTAATTGAATCATACAGCTCCTTAATTGCAGGATTATCGTAAGTCTCATCATCATAAACTAACATGCACTCGTCAAACCACTCATCAATCCACGGATTGCTTCGTGAAAAACGGTATATTTTATCTATAATGCTCACAAGCCCTGAATCGTCCCGTCCCATGCCAAATGCATCAACAAGATTAAAGAATTCTTCATCTGCCTCAGCGTAGAATTCCTCAAGCACATCTTCTAACACATCATTTTCAATAAGCTTTTTCTCTCCCTCGTCCATTATCCTGAACCCCGGGTCCAGATTAACCTCTGGAAAATGATTTCTTATTATCCATAGACAGAAACTGTCTATCGTTGTTATCTGTGCGTTGTTAAGCAGTGTTATCTGTCTTAAAAGGTTCACATCCCCCGGATTCTCGTCAAGCATTGAATCAAGTGCTTTTCTTATCTTGTCTTTCATCTGGGCTGCTGCCGCCTTTGTAAATGTAACAACAACCAGCCTGTCTATATCTATATTCTTGTCAGGGTCTGTAATCATGGAAATGATTCGCTCAACTAAAACAGCAGTCTTTCCTGAACCAGCAGCCGCCGAAACCAGCACATTACAGTCTCTTGTATCAATCGCGCTCTTCTGCGCCGGTGTCCATTTTCTTTCCATTCTCATCAACCCCTTCCTTTATATTATTCCATAACACTTCATCATCGAATTTCTTTAATTTTCTGTAATTGCAGCCCGGCAAATCCACTGAAAATCCACACACTGCCCCATAAGGACATCTGTCACAGCTTGAAAACTGTCCATCTTTATAAGGACTTCTCCTTATATCACCACCTGCAATTCTATCCGCGGTATCAACCGCCCTTACATCAACGAATCTTCCAAGCATATTAAACTGCTCTGTATTCATCACCTTACTTCTTCGTGAGTCAAATCCGCCGTCAGCCTTTCTGCTAACCGGAATATTAAGTGAAGTACCCTCTGTATTGTCCATCTTCTCGGCAATATTCTTATCCGAATTAACCATTCCTTTAAGACGCAGTTCACCCTTAATCTTATCCTCTATCTCTTCTGCACTCTCTGTTGTCGCAGATACAATCGGGTCACTTATGTTATAGTAGAACACTCCGGCAGGAATCACATTTTTACCCGGACGCATCTTCGCCACAAACTTCATTGCCGCTTCCATGTAGACCATAAGCTGAATATCAATTCCGTAGTAGGTCTTTACTATGTTGAAATCCTTCTTTCCAGTCTTATAATCAATAATCCTGACATACACATCTGTGTCGTTCTCACATATGTCCACGCGGTCAATTGTTCCGCTCATAAGCTGCAATCTGTCTCCGTCTCCGACTTCCATATTAAACTTATGCTCGAATACAAATGGCACGAAATCACCACATTTTAACTGCTCACCCATTGCCCATATAGTACGGTCTGCAAGGTCTTCCATTCGCTTAATCATGAATGAATTACGGCTTGAATCCTTAAGGATACTGTTCTGGTATATGTCAGTAATTGCAGAAACACTTCTTTTTACCATCTCGCGGCGCTTCTCCTCTGATATCAGATAGTACGACTCACCGTTTTTCTTGATTTCATCGCACACCTCACGGATAACAGCATGCAGTACGACGCCAAAGTTTACCGGTGAAAATGTGAATTCTTCCCTTTCCTTTAAATCAACTCCATACCTTAAGTAATACCTCAGCGGACACTCTGCAAAGTTCTCAAAAGATGTGACGCTTCCGACAAGCCTGCCGCCAGTAAGTGAATCAATAATATCCTCATCTACATTTGCAGCAGTTTCAGTCTGTTCATAGCTGTAAGCCGCCCGCGGTATTGTCACATATGAATTCTGCTGTGCCGTGTCTTTGTAAGATAACTTAAGGCAATGTGAAAACATTTTTCTCATGCTTCTTATAATATATGAAGGCATCAGCGCCGCACCCTCGCTGTTTTTTACCGCATATGACATGTAAAGCTTCTCCGCACTCTTTGTCATAATAAGATACAGATAGAATCTCTGTGTAAATGCTTTCTCCCTCACGGAAGCTGACATAACTATTCCCTTATCCTCAAGATACTCCCTGTCGCTTTCTGACAGAACGCTTCTTGAATCAGCCTTCTTAGGTACATTGCCGTCATTGATTCCGACAAAGAACATGACCTTGATATTGTCAAGACGGGTTCTTTCTATATCACCTATAACAACACAGTCATTGGTCTGCGGAATAAGTCCTATCTTAATCTCCTGAAATCCTGACGCAAGTATCTTGTTAAATTCTTTAATACCAACCTTCTCGCTTCCAAGAAGGGCATACATTTTATCTAATACTTCTATAACTTTCTTATATAACTGCGCATATTCATCACCAGTGTACTCGCTGTCATTAAGCACACTTACCTTCTGCTCCATATCTTCACGCACAAGGAATTCGTAAAGAGCCTTTACCATATCTGCAACATTAGATTCCTTTGACTTAAGTACTTCTTCCAATGGATCCAACATATCCGTTATCATTGTTCTTAGTGAATTAAGCTTCTCAAGGTCAGTATTATTGACTGTTCCCCTGAACTTTCTTATCCATGGTTCATGCCATTTTCCCCTGCCTCTGATTCCAACTGCAACACAGTAATTGTCTAACAGATCAATATCTTCGCGCTCCATTCCGCTCATTCCGGTTCTTAGGAATCCTAATATGCTGTCATAGCTGTAATTATTCTCTATTATTCCAAGTGCACCGTTAATTGCCGCAATAAATGGATTGTCCGTCACATGGCGCTTGTAATCTAAGAAATATGGTATATCGTTCTGCTTTAATATATTAGCCGCCAGTTTGCCGTAGCCATCCATGTCCGCAGTAACTATCGCAATCTCGTTATATCTGTATCCACACAGTCTTGTAAGTCTTATTATTTCTCCTGCTGCAAATGTTAATTCTTCCTTGGCAACAGCTCCCTCATATATAACGATATTGTCAGTCTTCTTATTAAATCTTCCCGAATTGTTTCTGAAAAGATTCTGTTCCAGGAAATCCAGTTCTTCTGAATTCTTAAATCTTGAATTAACATTTACAATTATATTCTTTCCCGGTACTGCTTTTCCTGCAATATACACAGGTTCAAGGACTTTCACATGTTCTTCATCACATATCTTATAAAGCTTTGATACGCAGTCCTTACTCATGAAAAAAAGTTCTTCCCTGCCTCTTACTGAATTTTCACGCTCAGATGCATCAATTGTCAGAGAAACATATATCTTCGGACACATTGATAAAAGAATTGTCATTAAATTGTACTGAACCGGAGTAAAGCCTGTGAATCCGTCAAATACTATCTCGCAATTCTTTATTCTCTCTGACTCTGTAACCTTGCTGCATAATTTATCCAGTATTTCTTCTTTAGTTATATAATTCTTGTCTATGTACTCTGCAAATGCGTTATATACAAGTACTATATCATCAAGCTTATACTGAAGTGCTGCACTTCCCTCTGAATCACTGTATGCTGCACCTGCCGCATCCTGCATAACATCCGGCTTGATATCATACTGAAGCATCTCCGATATAACAGACTTCATCTCTGACACAAATCCTGTATTAGACAGATTACTTCCAAAATATTTTAATCTGTCCTTGTTCTGCTCTAAAACTCTTTTAATAATCAGATTCTTTCCTGTATCGTCAAGGACTTCAAGATTATCCTCACCCACTTCCTCAAATACTTTATACGCAAGCCTTTCAAAGCTCACAACATCTATATTAAGTATTCCTTTTCTTGGATGCATGGACACCAGTCTTTTCTGAATTGCCATAGTGTACTGCTCCGGCACAACAACTATATAATTCCTGTCAGGATTCTTCATTGACTCTTCAATTATATGCGTATACAGATAGTGCGATTTACCCGCACCTGAGCTGCCTAGAATTAATTGTAATGACATGTGTTACTCCCCTAATCTTTCTATAATAGACTTTACCATCATTTGCTTTACCATAATGCACTTTTTCATATCATGTCTCATCATGGTTCGAAATCAACCGCTTCATATTCCACCGTATCTGAATAGTCCCACCATTCTCCCTGATAGCCTGTAAATCCGTTATTTTCCATAGCATTCTGTAGAATCACCACATTTTTCACAGCCTCTTCATTGTCTATATCTGAATAATTCCTATCTGCTTTCAAAGAAAAATCATCAAATTCTGTCGGCATTGGTATAATGCTTCCATCTGCAGCAACCATTGTAATATCCACTGTTCCTCCAAGATTATGCTTTTTCATTCCGTTAGCCGGATTTGCAACATAGTTAGGATCAGGATATACTTCCCACAATTTCTGCTGTGCCTCAAACGGTCTGTATGCATCCCAAATCTTTAAGCTGTATCCCTGCTGCTTCAATTCCTTTTGTACCTGTGCCAGTTTCTTAACAGTTCCATATCGAAGGTATGCTTCCGTGAAATCGTATATCTTTACCCCTGTAAAGTTATTCTCTGTTGCATATCTTAATTCCACATATATGTCCGGTATATATTTCTTAACAAGTACATATTCGTCATCCTCTGGTTCTTTTTCAGTTGTAATCTCCTGTGTTATAATTTCCTGTGCTGTCACTTCCTGTGCTGCAGTCTCCTGTATGTTCACCATCTCTTTTTCTGATACATCATCCGTTGTGACATTTTTCTTTTGTCCACACGCTGTCATTCCTACCATTATCATGATTGCTGTTATAAATGTTTTAGTAAATCTACGTTTCATAGTCATTGCCCCTCTTCATTACCTACTAATTCATCATATTTAGCAGCTTTAGTAGGTTTTTGCCCCATTCATGCATTAATTTAATGTGCCATTTTACACTATCCAATACATTTGTAATTAATATACCACATTTTAATCATAATCTCCTTATATCCTCCATATATTTTGTAATAATGAATATGAAGGGCAGGTTTCTTTGTGATGAGTCAGACTAAAATTGTTGTTATTCCATTTAAAAAGCTCCTTATTGGAGTGGTTATTGCTGCTATTGTAATAGCTTTTGTTATATTCGCTGTTATCCGTCTTGGCAGCAATGGTTCTGATAATTCCAGGAATACTACTAAACCTAAGAGCAGCACTGTAAATGCTTCTGCTTCTTCTAATATTGAAACACCCCTTGATAATGCCGACGCTCCTAAATTCTGCCCCGGAGTATATACCGCCTCTATTCTGTTAGACGGCAACCCCGTTGATATCCAGGTCACAGTTGATTCCTCTAACATTAACAGCATTGAGCTTGTTAATCTTTCTGAATCAATCACAACTATGTACCCTAAGCTCACAACTTCATTTGATGAAGTTGCTGCTAAAGTCATGGAAGCCGGCACAACCAACATAACCTATGATTCAGCCAACAGATATACATATTCCGTCTTTATAGAAGCAATAAGCGCAGCCCTTAAAAAGGCTGCGCCATGATTAATATCTTAATATTTTCTGTCTTGTACCCCCCACATGCCTGCTAAATCCGTCTGCCACTACTTAGAATAAGTCACAGCCTCACTATTCTCATCATAATCAAACATGCCATCATTCTTCTCTTCAAGTGCCTTGATGATGTGATATGTATATTCATTATATGGTGTAGCAATTCCAAGTTCTTTCCCCATGCGCATCATTGCGCCGGAGAACATATCTACCTCTGTGTGTCTGCCAGCGTCAATATCCTGCAGTGTTGAATATCTTGCTGTTGGCGGAACAGCGCTTCCTCGGCTTGAGTTATCTGCACACCTGCTCATATCAATGCCTTTGGCAAGAGCTACTGCTTCAACCTCCTTACGTAATCCTTCGCTGATTGCTTTCATATGCTCACTGTCAGTATAACAGCCAACACCTGCTCCAATAATAGCCTGTGGAAGATTGTTACAGATATTAAGTCTATACTTGCTCCATATCTCTTCTTTGATATGTTCAGTCACTCTGTAATTAAGTCCTGTTCCATCAAATAAATCTCTTATTGCCGCAACTCTCTCACTCTCAAATGGTGCAGTTTCCTCTCCATATATAATGCCTATTGTAGTCTCAGGATTGAACACATATTCCTTACCTTCGCGGTGTGACGCCACCTTTATAAGTGAATAAATGATATGTGATTTATCTATCTTGGTAGATATTATCTCTTCACTGTCAACACCATTCATAAGACTCATGACTATTGTATTCTCACCGACGGCTTCCCTAATATCATCTAATGCACCTGCAAGTGCGCCGTATTTTAATGATACAACAAGAAGGTCAACACCTTTTGCTTCCTCTGGGGTCAATACCTCCGGGTGGTATGTCTTTCCATTAATCAGACAGCCTTCTGCCTTAAGTCTTTCCGCTCTTTCGCCCTTTGCAATAACGCTTAAACTTATATCCTTCTTTTCTGAAAGTCCCCATATAACATAAGAGCCGACTGCTCCTGCTCCAAGTACTGCCACTGAATGTATCTTCATATACATTTTCCTCTCAATCTTTGTAATTTCTTCAAATATATATACACTTCAATTCTTTCCGCGTCAAATGCTTTCATCTTCCCACAATATCGCCCTCTTCAAAATCATATGTCAGCTTTTTTCCATATGCCTTGACATACGCAGCACATTTCTGCTCATAGTCTGTGTGCTGCATTCTTACACTTGCTGTTCTTTCATCAAGCTGTCTGTCCGGATATATTACTGGCAGAACATGTACCCTGAATGTGTGCAAATGTGTACTTTTAACCTGCTGTTCAACAAACAGCGAAATCACCGGCACATTAAACTTTACCGCATACAGATATGCACCTCTCTTGCATGGACGGGGCTTCCGATAATTAAACCACATTTCCTGCTCAGGATATATAAGCACAAGTTTGTTTTCTTCAAGTGCATTCTCAATCTGATTAGGAAACTCAGTCTCCATAAACCATTTCAGGCTGCTTACGGGCATTGTGTCGGTATATTTTTGCATATACCCGACAAAACCTTTCATTGCAAGGTTAGAATCTTGATTAACAATACTTATTCTTCTGAATCCAGCTTTTCTCATTGCAAACCTGACAATTGCAGGGTCTAACGGGCTGAAATGATTGCATGTTACAATCGCAGGACCTCTGATTCCAGAAAGATTCTCAAGTCCGTCAACTTGTGTTATAAGCCCCACCGCAAAAGTCCCGGCATGAAATATAGCTTCTGCAATATATTTCTTCACACAAAAACCATATGCTGTGCGGTAATCAATATAATGTCTTAGTAATGCTTCTTTATCTTCGCGTAACAGCTTAGGGTCTCCCGGCTCAACCTTTGAATTCAACTGATTAAGGCTTACAGCCGTCCTAATATTTTCATAGACCTGCTCCCTATCACCAATCATATCTCCTCCGACATAATTTATTTTGCAGCATCACTGCTATCCTTCACGAAACCACTATCCACAACCAATCTGCTTCCCACAACATCAGAAAACTTAACCCCATCACCGTCCGCAATATTCTCAGCCCTTGCAAGAAGCTTCTTTAAATTCTCACGGTCAGCTTTCCTTTCATTATCCCCATACTGCTTGCGCTGTTTAATCAGCAACGGATAAAATCCCGACTCCGCCGCATACTGCCAGAAATACTCCTCATACGGAATCTCGCTGTAATGCCACGGCTTGTCAAACAGGTTATAATGTATCAGCTTCGGTCTTGCTATATACTCCCCGCCCTTGTTAGGCATAACATTCCATTCCTTATCAAGAAAATATATTTCTTTTGCACACATAGCATTAATATAATCCTGGTCAGGTGCAACACTGTCAAAGTGATATTCAGCCATAAGCTTTAAGAATCTGTCTGCCAGATGAGCCTGTCTTATCTTATCAAGGTTCATAAGAAGCACTCCTGAATTGACATATTCATTCCGCTCTATTCCCACTACATTTTCAATGTAATGAGCCAGTATTGTATTATTTCCTGCAAATGTATCTCTTACTGCACCAAACATTGCATCTCCCATATCAACTAAATAAAGCTTTGCAATGTCATCATTTATTACGGTATCAGAGTCAATATACACAGCTTTATTAAGCTCTGGAAAAAGCTCTGCAATAAATAACCTGAAATATATCGTCAGTGTAAACTCGCCTGAATAAAGCCTGTTTTCCTGCCTGTCAGTAACTGTCTGTCCAAAGCTTTCAGAATATTCGTACATTTTCTTTCTTATATCAACGAATTCAATATCTATGTTTTCATAATCCTTTATCACATTACGAAGCTGAATCATCGTAATATTCTTCACATTATCGCACATAACAATAATGCGGTAACGCTCATCACAAGCCACATGTACAGCCAACGATTTAAGGCACACTGCCAGATATGGTGCGTACTGTTCATTAATAGAGAAAAACACAGGAATACGTGAAACTGCCATGTACTCTTCATGCTCCCTGTTATAAGAATCCAGAAGCTCATCATATTCATGAATCCCAAGTATATTATGCATTTTATCAATCTCCCACGGCTTGACTGAAACAGTCCTTATCACCGGAAACACCCGGAATGTAGTTGTAAAATGCTGAAAAACAGTGTTGTCATGCAGCCTCCTCTGGTCATTAAACTTTCGTCCGCACAGATTAACTCTTGTTGCAAATGTGTTAACAGCCGTCTGGTCAGGCATAAACATTTCCTTTCTTATGCACTGTTCACGACATTTCTCCAGAAGCCCGTTCTGTCTTATCATCCTCATATTCATAAGCATTACTCCGGAATTAATGTAACCATCACCAAAAAGCCATCTGCCATAATAATCAGAAACTCCCGCAATCTCTATGCCATCCATATTCTGATAATAAAAATCCCTAAAATCTTTTCTGCACAACACATCAGTATCCAGATAAAGAACTCTATCCTTAATATCTGTCTTATCGGCAAAAAGGCGCAGCATACAGCACGCAGTAAATCTGCTCTGCATATTTGCCTCTGGCAGCTCCTCAACAAAATATCTTGTAACATCAACAAGAAAGATATTTACTTTAATGTCCGATTTATTCAATTTTTCTTTCAGATATTTTGCAAATGCTTTATCAACCGGCTTGTAATTAATACCTTTTTCCCTGTAATCAACCGTGAGAATATATATATTTAACGGTTCATCCACATTTTTAATAAGAGACATTGAAGATAAAAGAATCCCCTTCTGCATTGGTTTATCACCACAATACAATATGTTCATAAATCCGTATCCTTTCTTAATTTATTAAATATGTCTGATTTATCCTCTCTGTATTGATTTTCCCCAGTTTCTTAAGTAAAATACATATAAGTTTTAAACGATAATTAAAGAATTGAGGAATGTTATGATATTTAAGATTTTCAAAAAAGATTTGAAAGGTCTTAGCAGGAATATTCTGGCTTTAGCCATTGCGCTTGGTCTGTGCCTTATTCCATCGCTTTACGCATGGTTTAACATATATTCCAACTGGGATCCTTACGCAAACACTGCGTCTGTCCAGATTGCTATTGTTTCTGAAGATGAAGGCTACTCTGAATCTGATGATTCCACTATCAATATGGGAGAACAGATTGTTGAACAGCTTCATTCGAATAATAAATTAGGCTGGCGTTTTCCGGAAACTAAAGATGAAGCCATGAATAAACTGAATGCTGGGAAGTACTATGCCGTTATCGTTGTTGGTGAGGACTTTTCACGAAGCCTGTATGACTTCCTTGACAATGGTCTTAATCCACCAACAGTTACATATTATGAGAATTCCAAGAAAAATGCTGTTGCTTCCAAGATTACAGATACAGGAAAAAGCACTCTTCAGAACACTATCAATTCCGAATTCATTGATGTGTGTGTTAAGACTATTATGCAGGGACTTAACGAAATAGCTGAAAATGATCCTTCAATTATTGAAAAGACAGTTAAGGATTTACAGAGTGTATCTGCCAATATTAATTCTTACGATACCATGATTGACATGTTTATTAAGAGTAATTCAGACCTGGCAGATAATCTTGCAAAGCTTCAGGAGGTTCTTCCACAGATTAAAGATGTTCTTACCGGAACAACTGATGTTGCTGATATTGCCAATAAATCTCTTGATAATGTCACAGATGATATTGCAAACCAGATTGATGCGCAGCTTAAAGCTATGAATGAATTAACTGACAGTGCACTTGATTCTCTTGATAAAGCTATACAGCTTTCAATAACTGATGTCGGACAGGCTGGCGTTGAGCTTAGTAAAGCCAACGAACAGTTAAAGGAACTTATAGGCCAGAATAAGGCTCTTGAAGACGCTATTGATTCCCTCAGCAAAGTAGATGGCATTGATCCGGCAGTTATCACCGCCCTAAAGTCAGCTCTAGCTTCTGTTAACGCTATGGAGAATATCGCATACAACCTTGTTCAGCAGTGTGCAGATATTCTTACTAACTCACCTGAAACTCTTCAGGCAAGATATCAGTTAATCAAATCTGTTGTTGAACAGTGCCGCACAGAGATTCAGAAGAGTCAGGTAATTATGCAGACTGTAATAAGAACTAATGTTAACCTCCTTAAGGCTTCCATTAAGAATGCCGTAAGCAGCCTTGCCGCTAATATAAGCAGTGCCGGAGACAATATTAACGGAATATCACAGATGCTCCTTGGTGTGAGTGATATATCTGTAAATATTAATACAACTCTAGAAAGCACAAAAACATTACTTGATTCACTCAACAAAAGACTTGATACCATATCTGGTTCAGTAGGAGATATAAGTTCATCTTCTACATATAAACTGATAATGGATTTCATCAACTCTGACGCACAGTCAATAGCATCATTCCTGTCAGAACCTGTACAGGTAGAAGAAATCTACGTCTATATGCAGACTAACTATGGAACAAGTGTTACACCTTTCTATACAACACTTGCTCTCTGGGTTGGAGGAATTGTTTTAGTTGCCCTTATGAAAGTAAAGGTTGACTATGAGGATGATGAATTCAAAGATGCCACAGAACATCAGAAATATATGGGACGTGCACTACTCTTCCTTGCAATGGGACAGCTTCAGGCTCTTGTAGTTGTTCTTGGTGATTTGTACATTTTAAAAATTGACTGCACCCACCCATTCATGCTGTGGCTTGCAGCCGCTATAACAAGCTTTGTATTTACTTTATTCATATATACACTTGTTCTTACATTTGGTGATTTGGGAAAAGCTATTGCTGTAGTTATGATTGTGTTACAGATTGCCGGTTCAGGCGGAACTTATCCAATAGAACTTCTTCCTGAATTCTTCCAGAATGTATACCTTTACTTCCCATTCCCTTACGCAATTAATGCGATGAGGGAGGCAATAAGCGGATTATACCAGTGCGATTACGCTGTATACCTTGTGAAATTGTGCGTTTACGCTGTTATCTCCCTTATTCTGGGACTAGGAATCAGAAAGTCACTTCTTGAAATACGCGAGTTCTTCGAGCGTCGTATGAAAGAAACACATTTTATGTAAAGGAGGATTAGATTTTTGCAGAATGATGATTTTAATATAGATGTTGTAATTGCGGAAATCACAGCATTTGCAGAAAATATGCATGCAAAGAACCAGCACAAGAAAAAGGTCTGCTTAAGATGTATGATGATAATTCCTCTCGTATTCATGGTGCTTATGTTCACTATGGATACCGCCAAGGTTGTTTATCTTCTTCTATGGGTAATCTCACTTTTTATATTCTGTGCTTATCTTATAGTTATTGATTATATTGACGACAAGCTCGCAAGAAAGCTCAATGAACTTAATATTGAGATTCAGGAAAAACAGGCTGATACTTCTCTTACAGACAGTATCAAAGCATTTTTAAGTGAGGTACAGTTATGAAAAATATATTTAAGATTATACGGGCTGACCTTCGCCACATCAAAACAAATGTAATTGCACTATGTGTAATTATTGGTCTTACCGTCATTCCTGCGTTGTATTCATGGTTTAATATCCTGTCAAACTGGGACCCATATGGACAGGCTTCCACAAGCAGGATTAAAGTTGCTGTTGTATCTGTTGACAAAGGTACTTCTCTTGAAGGAACGGAGCTTAATGTCGGTGACAACATAATTGATGCACTTAAAACTAATAACACTATCGGTTGGCAGTTTGTCACTTCGTCTGATGAAGCAATCGAAGGCGTATACAGCGGTCAGTATTATGCAGCCCTCGTTGTTCCAGAGAATTTTTCCAAGAATCTTATAAGCTTCTTAAGTGATTCCATGGAGCATCCTCAGTTAAAATATTACTGTAACCAGAAAGCAAACGCTATTGCACCTAAGATAACAGATAAAGCTAAAACAGCAGTTCAGCAGCAGGTAAACCAGACATTTATAGATACAATCGTATCTACGATTGCCGGTACTGGCGACTCAGTTATCAAAGATGCAGATAAAGAAACCGGTTCTCTTATGGATGCAGTTATTAACAGACTTACATCCGCAAGGACTACACTTTCAACATATGATGTAATTCTTAACTCAATGCTTGCAATTACCGACCTTACATCATCAATAAGCAGCAGTTCAAACAGTGCTACCCCTCATATATATACACAATTACAGTTACAGCAGCAGCAGTTAATAACCTTACAGGCTCTTGTAAATGGTAATTCCGCTGAATCTTTAAATGAATTATCATCTGCTCTTTCAAACCAGATGTCCCAGATTCAGAGCATTATGGGTTCATTAACAGAGCTTTATTCAGACATGAATATGGATGTTGCAGACCTTTCTGCTGCAATTAAGCTTACATCGGGCTCACTCACTCAGACTAAAGAGCTTCTCAGTGACCTTGAGACAAAGCTTGATAACGCAATTAATACCTTAAACACAATCACTGAACAGGATACATATGGTTTATTATCAGAGATGTTAAATGCAGATGCCAATACTTTGGGAGATTTTCTCTCTGCACCTGTAAATATAACAACAGAGCAGGTATATGCTGTTAAAAGCTATGGAACAAGCGCTTCACCATTCTACACAATACTTGCACTGTGGTTTGGTGGACTTATACTTGTTGCTATTATGCACACACCTGTGCATCCTGCTCCGGACATTCCAGCAGATGCAAAGATATATGAAAAATTCTTCGGAAGGTATTTTATCTTCTTTGCAGTAGGGCAGCTTCAGGCACTGCTTATAACACTTGGAAATCTTCTCTACATAGGAATCCAGTGTTACCACCCATTCCTTTACTGGGTTGCATGTGCATTCTCAAGCTTCGTATTCACCTTCTTTATGTACAGCCTTACTGTTGCATTTGGAAATATCGGTGAAGCACTTGGAATTGTCCTGCTCGTTATACAGGTTGCCGGCTCAGGCGGTACATTCCCTATAGAAGTACTTCCTAACGCCTACCAGATAATATACCGGTTCCTGCTCTTCCCATATTCAATGGATGCATTAAGAGAATGTATAGCAGGAATGTACCGATACGATTACATTAAGAACCTCGCATTTCTTTCAATATATATAGTTGTTTCTCTGATTATCGGATTGTTCTTACAGAAACCATTTGAGAAGCTGAATCATATGATTGAGAGAAGTAAGGAGAAGTCGGGAGTTATGTTGTAGGAAGTTGCTCCCCTAAAGCACGCCCAGCCGTGTGTATATCTAAAATCAAAACCCGCTTCCGCTCGGACTCAGACGCAGCGGTACTAAGATTTATAAAGGTTTGCCGCCTATGGCGGCTGCCTTTATAAATCAAGTGCCGGCGTCTTCATACGGTTTTGATTTTAGATATACACACGGCTGGGCTTTTCTTTACCGGACAACTGCTCCGCCCCGCCTTTGGCAAGGTTGGGGCAGGAGAGATATTCTCATCTCCCATTTAAAAAAATTTTAGGGGGATTCCAATTGTTATAATTCAATTACGATATCTGCAAAATCTATGGTTGCTTGTTTATGTGCAATCGTAATAATAGTTTTTGTTTTTTTCAATTTTGTAATTGTATCTTGTATAAGAAATTCTGATTCATTGTCCAGTGCAGAAGTTGCTTCATCAAAAATCATAATTGGTGAATTTTTTATTATGGCTCTAGCCATTGCTATTCTTTGTTTTTCTCCTCCAGACAAATTGTGTCCGTTGCCAATTATCATGGTTTGATATTTATCGGCTTGCTTCATAATAAAATCATGAGCATTAGCTAATTTTGCTGCATTTATAATTTCTGCATCTGTTGCATCCGGTTTACCATATCGTATATTCTCGATAATATTTGTTTCAAACAAATATGCTTCTTGAGGAACATATGCTATCAATGCTCTTACATTTTCTAATCCAAGCTCTTTAATAGATTTTCCAAAAAATTTAATATCACCAGAAGAAATTGGATAAAAACCTAATAGAAGTTTTGCTATTGTACTTTTACCACATCCCGATCTACCTATTAATGCCACATTCTTATTTTTAGGTATTGTTATTGTTACTTGATTTAAAACTGGTGTAGCTACATTATATTGAAAAGATAAATTATCAATATTAATTGCACTAGATTCATAAGTGCTATTAATTTGCATGTCATTTACCATTTCAGTACATTCTTCTTTCTCATCCAGAAAAGAAAATATTCTCTCTGCAAAAGATATACAATTCATCAATTCAGGATAATATTTACCTAATTGCAAAAATTGTAAACTAAGTGCAGCATATATAGTATATACTGCTGCAATATCCCCCAAAGAAACTAATTGATGTTGTAAAAAATAAATACCTATAACTAAAAAAAGTAATGCACACAACATATCAAAAGCAACATTAAGGGATTCTAAAATACTAACTAAGTACATTCTTTTCCTCTGTACATAACAATATTCTTTATTAGCTAGTTCATATTTCTTCCGGTTATGATGCATAAAATCGTACATTTTATTTACCTCTATACCGGTCAACATATTAGACAATTTTTCTGTCATTATTGCACTTTTTTCTGCGGACTCTTTTCCTACTTTTTTCATTGGTTTAGATATTAATGTATTAAGTAAAAAAAGTAAAATATTCAAAAGAACAAGAACTAATGTCATTGCCGGATTGATTATAACCATTATTATTATATATACCAAAACGGAAATTATAGGAGCCAACACTCTCCTTAGTCTGGATGAATATATTTCACTTGCTTTATCTGTATCATAAATTAAACGTGATAGCAATTCACCACTATGATGTGTATCATAGAATTCCATTGGAAAATTTAATGTTTTAGAAAATACCTTCTTCTTTATTTCTATAGAACCTTTTTTTGCTTCATTATTGTAAATATACATAAACATTGAAGCAATACATACTGCAACTATTCCTATCAATAAGTAGAATCCAATAGTTACACTTACATCTTCATAATTTCCTTTTTCTGCAATATCAAATATAGATTTTACAAAAAGCGAACCTGTAACTTCAAATACAGCATAAAAGGTTGTCATCATTATTATAGATACAATATCTGTCTCTTATACACATCTCCGAGCCCACGAGACTAAGGCGAATCT
>ERZ1027225.245-NODE-245-length-27917-cov-5.316991_pt1 | contig 27917 bp, 18 predicted proteins | sample MGYA00519479_ERZ1027225 | MGnify/ENA primary metagenome ERZ1027225 (study PRJEB26926, sample SAMN06164471) | human gut metagenome | biome: ENVO:00009003; feature: ENVO:2100002; material: ENVO:00002003 | host: Homo sapiens | place: USA | collected 2012 ... | reverse complement strand
GAAGTAGTCTGACGTAGAGATTGGCAAGACCGATACCGCCGGGGTTTTTAGCAGTCAATGCACTTTCAAAGTCCTGATACAGTTTATTCTGCTGCTCTTGTGAAATGCCGCAGCCGTTATCATAGACACTGATCTGCAGGCGGTCATTGGGCAGTCTGGTAAGTGTTACTTTAATTTCAATAGACTCCTTGTTGGTGCTTTTACCGTGAATGATGGAATTCTCCACAAGTGCCTGCAGGCTGATCTTTGGAATCATGTAATCATCCAGTTCGGGCTCTGTATCAATATTGAATACCAGTGCATCATTCATTCTCATTTTCAGCAGATAAATATAATCACTCAGATATTGCACTTCTGATTTTAACGGAACCAGATCGCCTCCTTTGATGGTATAGCGAAGATTGGAAGCGAGGCTTGTAATCATCTTGTGTATCGTGAACTGGTCGTTAATCAGGGCTTCTGTAGAGATCGCCTGAAGTGTATTATACAGAAAGTGTGGATTCAGCTGAGCTTCCAGAGCTGTCAAACGTGCATTTTTCTCACTGAGCTTTGCAATATAGTTCTGTTGAATCAACTGCTCTATGTGTCGCAGCATGGAATTAAAACTGTGTGAAAGCTCTGCAATCTCACTGCTTCCGTGCATCTCCGGGAAAGTATGAAAGTCCCCGCTGCCTGCGTACTGCATGCGTTCTGACAGGGTCTTTAACGGTTTGGTCAGAAGGTATGTGAACAGGTAAACAAGAAATACGGTAATCAGCCATATACAGATTCCATTGATAAGCAGGGAGGATGTTGCACCCTTTAATTCTGCATCTATAATTGAGAGTGGAATCAGATTGATAAGCTGAATATTGTTTTTCTGGCTTTTAGCAGATACCATCAGGTAATCTTTGCCATTGATTTCGACTGTAATTGCACCGTTTTTCAGCGTACGCTGTGTGGTAAAGAATTCATCTATACTGTCATTAGCACCAAATAGCGCTGTATTGCTCGAATAAATGAATTCATTGTCTGCATTTAACATAATGAAATCGCTGCCTGCTTTCTGGTGATTCTGCAGCATTTGTTTTAAATAGGAGGTATTGACCTGCAAATGTACCAGTGCCTGCTGCGTCTGTCCTTTAATCTGAAACAGGGAATGGCAGTAGGTGAAAAAGGCGTTATCTTTATCACAGTACGTAATGGACTGAAACATGGGATCTTTGCTACAGTTGCTGGCAGCTGTTTGTATGTCAAACTGAGGAGAAGACTGTACGCGGATATGCTCCTGATTCTCTGTTCTGCCTATGGACAGGCCCTGATTGATCAGATAGATCTCATAAGCCTGAATATCATTTCTGGTGTAATAGTAGTAGTACATTTGTTGCTTCATATAATCAATCTGTGCAGAAGAGAGGGGCTTTTTCTGGTTAATGATTCTTGTGAAAGTATTATCATAGTAGGGCTGAATACAGAAGTTCGCCAACTCAGATATGTACCGGTCCAGATTCTCACTTTCGAGATCCAATAATTCCTGTGAAAGGGAATACTGATTTGAAATGGTCAGATTCCTGATAGAGGTAAAATTACGGAATATCAGAGTGAAGATCGTAACGGTAGAAATAATCAGTATAAAAAAGGATAATTGCATCCATAGAGGGATGCAGTTGGCGAATTTTGCCAATCTTTGCTTCATGTCAATCCCTGTCTTTCGATTAGTATTGTACAAATAGTACTATTGTTTATATGATTCTACTGCATTTTTATATAAATGTGCAATATTCTACACTAAAATAAGTGTAAAATAGAAAAATATTACAACAAATTGTGCGATATATTACCTTTTGATATCCAAATATAACAAATATAATAAGCATATACAAACAAGAGATAATACAAAGCAGGGAGGGATTCTATGGGAAGAAAAAAGAAAGAACGGTTGGAAAGTGTATTATATACAATACCTGCCATCGTTCTGGTTTGCGTAGTGTTTTACATTCCATTTGTTATGGGCGGTTATTATTCCCTGACAAAATGGAACGGCATTGCCAAGGAACCCGTATTCATAGGATTCAAAAACTATATGACTTTGCTCGAGAGTTCTTCGGGCTTCCTGACCAGCCTTGGATTTACGGCAAGATATACAATCCTGTTCATGATTCTGGCTAATGTATTTGCACTGGCAATTGCAGTAGCCCTGACGAAGAAGATTGTAGGAGTCAGCGTATTCAGAAGTATGTTCTTTATACCATACATTATGAGTATGACAATCGTGGGCTTTATATGGAAATTCATTTTCTCACAGGGATTTGCAGTGCTTTATGAGAAAACTTCTTTGGAATTTCTGAACTGGAGCTGGCTTGGAAGTGGTAAACTGGCATTCTATTCGGTTGTATTTGTAGGAGTATGGCAGGCGCTTGGTTTCTATATCGTCCTCTACATAGCGGGATTACAGGCGGTACCTACAGATGTACTGGAAGCAGCAACAATAGACGGAGCAAACGGTGTGAACAAGTTCTTCCGCGTTACGCTTCCACTTTTGAAGCCATCCATTATCACATGTGTATTCATGTCACTGACCAATTCACTGAAAGTATTTGATATTATTCTTGCCCTGACCAAAGGCGGCCCCGGTGAATCTACATACAGTGCGACAATGGATATCTACAGAGAAGCTTTCCAGAAGAACAATTATGGTCTTGGTTCTGCCAAAGCAATCGTATTCTTCGTCATTGTACTTGTAATCACACAGCTTGTTATGAAACTCATGAACAGTATTGACAAGGATGCATAGGTCATGCAAAAAGGAGGCAGTTCAAAATGAGTTTAGTGTTAAAACGAAAGATCAATAAATGGATTCTGACCGTTGTTATATTGATCCTTGCGCTGATATATGTTTATCCTATCTTTCTGATGTGTATCAATGCAGTAAAACCATTTGGCGAGGTTGTAGTTGATGTAATCAAGCTTCCCAGTAAGGTGGAATGGAGCAATATCACATATGTTATGGATAAAATGCAGTATGGCAAATTATTCTTAAATAACGTGGAGATTACGGTGATTGGAATTGTCGGTATTGTAATCTTCTCATCTCTGACAGCCTATATACTGGATCGTAAAAGAAACCGTTATACCAGTTTTGCCAAAACAATTATCACTATGCCAATGTTGATTCCTTTTCAGACAATTATGATTTCTCTTTTGAAGGTAATGACTACAATTAACTTCTCAGGAAGTAAGGTAGGACTTGGCATTCAGTATTGGGGATTTGGTATTCCCATGGCGACTTTCATTTTCTTTAATTTTATGGAGACGATTCCAAGGGAGATTGATGAAAGTGCCTATATTGATGGAGCAGACACATTTAAGACATTTAGTCTTGTTATTTTCCCGCTTTTAAAATCAGTAACATTTACCGTTATTGTTATTGATGTTATGTGGATATGGAATGACTTCCTGCTTCCATTATTGATGGTGAACAGTTCCAATGATACCAAGACACTGGTACTTGCTGCTTACAGCTTCGTAGGGCAGTTCAATACCCAGTGGCACTATGCAATGGCATCCATGGTACTGGCAATTCTGCCATCTGTTGTAATCTTTATTCTTCTGCAGAAATACATCGTTGAAGGTGTTGTAGCAGGAGCGGTAAAAGGCTAGAAAATGTGTAATGAGGTAGTAAGCCGCTAGAAACGGCTATATATAAAAACAATCAAATATAAAGGAGAGGGTTGTATGAAGAAGAAAATACTTGCTACTATGTTATGTGTTGCCATGACAGCAGGATGTCTGGCAGGCTGCGGTGGCAGCAGCAATGCAGGAAGTGAATCCAAGTCAGATACGACAGGAACAACAACGGCAGCAACAGAGTCTGCCAAGGCAGATGACGGTGCAGCTTCATCAGGTTCTGGTGATGAAGAAGTGGAATTCTATATGTTTATCAGTAGTCCTGAATATGCAGATTCCATTAATGAACTGCTGACAGAATATAAGAAGGTAAAACCAAATGTTACTATTAATTATGAGACAACACAGAATGATTATCCTACCATGTTAAAGGCAAAGCTCAATTCTGGTGAGTGCCCTGATATCTTCTCTTCCACAGCTGGTAAGGAGATTGAAACATATAAGGAATATTCTTATGATCTGTCAGGTCAGCCTGTACAGGAGGCGCTTTTACCAGCCATTCAGACATCCATGCAGGATGCAGATGGAAATGGCTGCTACGGTTTCCATTATGTAGGAGATCAGTATGGTATTATTTATAATCAGGATTGCCTGGATGCAGCAGGTATCACAGAACTTCCTAAGACTCTGGATGAGCTGGAAGAAGACTGCGCAAAGCTTCAGGCAGCAGGTATTCAGCCTTTTGCATGTGGCTGGGCTGAATGGTGGGTATTCAAACAGAGTCTGATTCCATTCCTGACAGAAGGCGTTGACAATTATGCTTCCTTTGTAAGTGATATGGAATCTGGTGCAGATTCTATCGATAACCATGAAATGATCAAGGACAATATGTTCCGTTTTGTAGATATTGTAAAGGCTAACTGCGAATCCAAGCCTCTTGAGTCCGATCTTGCATCCATGCAGGCTGCACTTGCAACCGGTAAAGCTGCAATGGGACTTGGCATGGGACCCTGGGCAGAAAGTTCTCTGCTTGCTATCAACCCGGATATGAATATCAATTATGGTGGATATCCGGTAAGTGATGATCCTTCTAAGTGCCAGATTGCCGCTGGTGCAAGCCAGGCACTTCGTGTCAATAAGGATTCTGAACATCTGCAGGATGTACTGGATTTCATCAACTGGTGGTTTACATCTGATTATGGTAAGAGCTGGTTAGCAAATCTTGGTTCTGTTCCATCCATTGATACAAACGGTGTATATTCCTCCAAGATGGTAGAGATCGCTATGGAAGATACCTCCAAGAATGGTGCAGGCAATATCGGTACTACTTATTCTACAGATGCTTTCTGGCAGGCATTTGGTGAAAGCTTCCAGTCATATGTAGAAGGAAGCCTTTCCAAAGAAGATACCATTGCCAAGATAGAGAAGGATTGGCAGGAGATTGAAGGTTCTCAGGAATAATCTTTCATATAAAGATATGAAAAGGGGCTGTTGCACACAAATGCAGCAGCCCCTTTGGCGTAAAGACAATAAATACGCATTGACAAATCTATTCAAAACTTTTATACTTTAAAATGCTAAACAAATATAAGTATTAACCGCTAGGGGAGCACATCGCTGAGACTGAGTTCTGTACGGACTCTGACCCTTACTACTTGAACCGGATAATACCGGCGGAAGGAAGCAGGAATTTACATAGAAGACCAAAGCAGCAGTATGCTGTTTTCGTTGTATGTAGATACGGTGTGGTTCCTCCTCGCGCAAACGAAGGAGGATTTTTTTATGTTTTACAATGTTGTAGTGAATGACTGGGGCGAAACAACTTATGTCCCGACCACCCTTGGTAATATCCTGTTGGCAGTTGTGATCATTGCCCTTCTTGGGGTTGCCATGTATTTTGCCGGAAAAGGCAATAAAAAGGTGACAAAGAAGCTTTCTGCAAAGCAGCTGGCATTCTGTGCACTTGCAATTGCCCTCGGAACTGTGCTGTCCAATATTAAGGTATTCCATTTCCCAACAGGTGGCTCTATCACATTATTATCTATGCTGATGATCGCTCTGCCTGGGTATTGGTTCGGTCTTGGTGCAGGTATCATGACTGGTGTGGCATATGGTATTCTGCAGCTTCTGATCGATCCGTATGTATTGTATCCGATGCAGCTGGTTGTTGACTATATTCTGGCTTTTGGAGCACTTGGGCTTTCAGGACTGTTCGTAAACGCAAAGAATGGTCTGATCAAGGGATATCTTGCAGGTGTAGTTGGCAGATATGTATTTGCAGTAATCTCCGGCTGGATATTCTTTGGTGCTTATGCCTGGGAAGGCTGGGATCCATTGCCTTACTCACTGGCATACAACGCAATTTATATCTTTGCAGAAGCAGCTATAACAGTAGCGATTCTGTGTATTCCCCCTGTAAAGGATGCACTGGCACGCGTAAAGAAAATGGCAATTGAATAATCGGGATTATTTTCCATAATCTACTTGACACCTCCCTGAATATTCCGTATCATTTTAGTATAGATGAAATCGGTTTCAAAGGGAGGTGTCCTTTTGCAGAATAATGATAAAACAATCACAATATATGATATAGCGAAAGAAGCAGGAGTATCTGCGTCTACGGTATCCAGAGTATTGACGAACAGCGCAAATGTGCGGAGCGAGAAGAAAGAAAAAATAATGGCATTGATTGAAAAATATAATTTCAAACCCAATGTCATGGCAAGAGGTCTTGCAGATACGAAGACGCATACCATCGGAATCCTGTCTGCAGATATCAGGAATCCCTATTATGCAGCTATGTTCGTTGCATGCGAGAAGGCAGCCAGAGAAGCCGGATATACAGCTGTTCTGTGCAATTTTCTTGGGGACGAGGAGACAGAGAAGAAGCTGCTTGTGAGTTTACAGGAGCAGAAAGTGGATGCGATTATCCAGTTTGGCGGCAGAGTGGATGATCTGGTATCCAAGGAAGAATATGTGGAGCTGGTCAACCAGATCATGGCTAAGACACCGGTTGTCATAACCGGTAAACTGGATGGAACCAGATGCCATACAGTACGTATTGACAGTATGCAGGCAATGGAGCTGCTGATGGATCATCTGCTGGAGCTGGGGCACAGACGTATTGCACTGATAGGCGGAGACCTGGATGTCCTTGCTACATTTGAGAAATTCCAGCGTTATAAGCAGATTTTGAATGAGAATCACATTGATTTTGATCCAAGACTGGTAACAGATCATGGAAGCTATGATTTTGAAACCGCATACAGACAGACTGCACAGATGCTGGATGATGGGGTGAAGATGACTGCAATTATTGCAATCAATGACTTTTCGGCAATGGGCATTATGAAATGCCTGACAGAGAGAGGGTATCATATACCGGAAGACGTTTCTGTGGTAAGCTACGATAATACTTATATGGCAGAGATGGGTATACCGCCGCTGACCAGCGTAGATTATAATTATGAAGAATACGGCAGAAAGCTGATAGATACGGCAACTGCACTGGCTGAGGGCAGAAAGGTAGGGCGGCTGCGCATGGTCACGCCGACACTGGTGGTAAGACAGAGCAGCGGAGCCTGCCATGAGAGATAATATGAAATTGATTGCATAAATATTGGTAATATGTAGAAGAACCTGATACAAATCGGGTTCTTTTTTGCTTTTATCAATAGGTGATGTGTACAAAATGTATGAACAAATATTATGCAAAAGAACCAAATATGTACAAATTGTGTCTAATATATTGACGTGACAGTATAAATGGTGCTAATATTCAAGTATGAAATCGGTTGCAAGATAGCGAATTAACGAGGAGGTTGCAATTATGGGGAAAACAAATGTAAAAGTTGCTAAACCAAAATCCGGGCTGACCTTTTTCCAGAAGGTCAAGCGTTCCAGAATATTATTGCTGATGTGCTTACCGGCAATACTGTTCTTTATAGCATTCAGCTATGCGCCATTGCCGGGTATCTGGGTTGCCTTTGTGAAATACAACTACAGAAATGGTATTTTTGGAAGCAAGTTCGTGGGGTTACAGAACTTCGAATTCCTGGCTCAGTCAGGTAAGCTGTTGACGCTGACAAGAAATACAATCCTTTACAATCTGGCGTTTATTATTTTAGGAAATGTCATCGCAGTATTTATCGCAATCCTGCTTAATGAGATTCAGAGCAAATGGTTCAAAAAAGTATCCCAGACAATGATGTTCCTGCCATACTTCATTTCACAGGTTCTGGTGGGAGTTCTGGTATACAACTTACTGAATTATGACTTTGGTTTTGTGAATGGAATCATCAGAGCACTTGGCGGTTCGGAGGATCATCTGTTGAATCCATACGGGAATCCTAATGTATGGCCGGTATTGATGGTACTCATCAACTTATGGCAGAAGACAGGATATAACTCAGTTGTATACTTTGCAGCAATCTGTGGCATTGATTCAGAGATTATTGAAGCAGCCAAGGTAGACGGTGCAAATGGCTTCCAGAAGATCAGATACATCATTCTTCCAAGCCTGAAGCCAACAATCGTTATCCTGTTACTGTTCGCATTGGGCGGTATTGTAAAAGGTGATTTTGGTCTCTTCTATAATATAGTAGGAACGAACTCATTACTGTATCCTACAACAGATATCATTGAGACATATGTATATCGAGCAACAATGACAGACTTTAACTTCTCCTATGCTTCAGCAGTTGGTCTGTACCAGTCCATCATCGGTTTCGTTATGGTCATGGTAGTAAACGGTGTGGTTAAGAAGATCGAGCCTGACTACTCATTATTCTAAGGATTGGAGGAATGTAAAATGGCAAAGAAAAAAGATTTGGATTTAATGACCTCCAGTGCAAAAGTAAAACTTGGAGTATCAGATATCATAATCAGAACAGTAGGTTATATCATCGTATCAATATATGCTATCTGCTGTATCTTCCCATTCCTGATCATTGTATCTTCCTCATTTACCAATGAAAAGGTAATCAGGGCAGAAGGCGTACAGCTCATTCCTAAGGAGGTAACGTTAGAGGCATACAACATGGTATGTAAGGGTGGCACAATCTGGTGGTCATATGTACTGACAATTGTACTTACCGTAGTTGGTACAGCAATTGGTTTAAGCTGTATCGCAATGGCTGGTTATGCTTTACAGAGAAAAGACTTCCCATTCAGAAACGGTATTTCCTTCTTCGTATATTTCACCAGCCTGTTCCAGGCAGGGCTTGCTCCTTATTATCTGCTGATGGTACAGACATATCATTTGAAAGACAGCTATCTTGCAGTATTATTACCACTGCTGATGTCACCATGGCTGATTATCCTGATGAAGAACTTTGTTAAGAGTATTCCTCATGAGATTACAGAATCAGGTAAGATAGATGGTGCGGGCGATTTCAGGATTTTCGTATCACTAATCCTGCCTATGTTAAAACCGGCACTGGCAACCATCGGACTGTTCCTTGCATTAGGTTACTGGAATGAATGGTATCAGTCATCACTGTTCTTAAGCTCCAATGTCAAGATTATTCCTTTGCAGTTCAACCTGTACCGTGTTGTAAACGAAGCACAGAGCTTAAAGAACTCCATCGCAGGACAGTATGTAACGGTAACAGATCTGCCAACAGAGACTTTGAAGATGGCTACAGCGTGTCTGGCAACAGGACCTATCGTATTACTGTATCCTTTTGTACAGAAATATTTCATCGGCGGTATTACCGTTGGTGCAGTCAAAGGTTGATTTAAAACATAATAACAGAAATGTAGGCCTCATGAAGGGGATTACATATAACTGCCATAGGCAGGGGGTTAAGTCCCATGGCAGAAGAAGCAACAAATATTATTTATTTATATTAGGAGGGCAATCTATGAAAAAGAAATTAGTATCCTTACTTCTGGCAACAACAATGGTTGCAGGACTGGCAGGCTGTGGCGGTTCAAATGGTGGCTCCGCAGATACAAGTGCAACAACAGATTCCAAGACGGAAACATCTGCCACAACAGCTGATACATCAGCATCCGGTGATACAGCTTCTGCTGAAACAGCAGATATTGATACTTCTGAGCATGTAGTTATCACATACATGACAACAGGTGGTTCTGATGAAGGTAACGGCAACCCTGATATGCTTGCCAAATTAAATGAGATCTTAACAGAGAAGGTTAATGCAGAATTAAAGATCTATCATATTGACTGGACAAATTACTTATCTGTATATAACCTGACACTGGCACAGATGGACGGTTCTGTAGACTTGGTTGGTACAGCTTCTGACTGGCTGGATGCGTGGCCAAATGCCAAGAATGGTGCATTCCTTGAATTATCAGAAGATATGTTAAAGACATATGCACCTAAGACATGGGAAAGCGTATCTCCTGAGCACTGGGATCTGTGTAAGTATAACGGTGAGATTTATCTGATGCCTGAAGATAATTATGCACAGTGGACTAACCACGGTTTTGCATATCGTCTTGACTGGGCTAAGGAAGCCGGCCTTACAGATGGCGTAAAGAGCTGGGAAGACCTGACAACATATTTCAAATATGTAAAAGAAACATATGGCAATGATCTGAAGTATCTGTGGGATTCAGACGGTACACAGTACAATCAGATGGTTGGCGGATGGATCACATCCCACAGCAACTATGTAGCAATCGATGGTCTGAATTCAGGCGCTATGTGGGGCGGTACTAAGGATGACCTTTACACAGTATATTCTCCGTACATGACAGATACAGATTCTCTTGTAGAATATGCTAAGTTAATGAAGGAATGGAATGATCTGGGAGTATTCCCTACTAATGTACTGAACAATACAGCATCCCAGAACAGAGATGAATACAGGGTTGGCCAGGTTGCAGTAGAGCAGCATCATACACAGACATGGACAGACCTGTGCTCACATACATCAAACAACACAATTTATGATACAGATGAAGATGCAGAAACAGGTTTCTTCTACTTCGGTGAAGAGACAGGCAACGTAGTAGCACTTTCCATTACTCATGGTGCAATGGCAGTATCTGCCGGTTCCAAGAATCCTGAGCGGGCATTAATGGTATATGACTTATTAAGAAATGATCCTGAGTGCTACCGTCTCTTCAACTATGGTATTGAAGGTGTCCAGTATGCAATTGATGAGAACGGCATGAAGTATACACCTGATACATATGACCAGGCAACACAGGAGATTCAGACAAACTTCTGGTGGGGACGTAACGATGACCTAGAACTCAAGGATGCTACAAAGAACTGGGATGCAATCGATAAGCTCTATGCTGAATATGATTCTCTTAAGATTGACTATCCATATGGACAGTTCATTCCTGATGTAGATGATATCCAGGGCAAGATTGATAATGTATCAAGCGTACAGGAAGAGTACATGAAGCAGATCTCCTTCGGTCTTTACAACGGTTCCGCAGAAGATATCGTTGCTGAGTATCAGGCAGCTCTTGAGAAGGCTGGTATCAATGATGTAACAGCGGCTATTCAGGAACAGATCAGTGCAACATACAATAAATAAGCAGAGTTAGCATATGCTTTCATACAAAGGGTGTACACAAAGCTTCGCCTAGAAGTGAGGTACACCCTTTTGTTTTGAAAAAGGAATGAAATATACAGAAAGGCATGGTATACCTATGGGACAATTCGAAATCAAAGATAATTTTTATCTGAACGGAGAGCCTTTTCAGGTAATATCCGGAAGCATTCATTATTTCCGGGTTGTGCCGGAATACTGGCGTGATCGATTAGAAAAATTAAAAGCCATGGGGTGCAATACGGTGGAGACCTATATTCCATGGAACATGCATGAACCAAATAAAGGGGAATTTCACTTTGAAGGAATTCTGGATGTGGAGAAATTTGTGCGTACAGCACAGGAGCTGGGATTATATGTGATTATTCGTCCTTCTCCTTATATATGCGCAGAATGGGAATTTGGCGGACTTCCTGCCTGGCTGTTAAAAGAAGATGGAATGAGACTTCGTGCAGTCTATGAACCATTTTTAAAACATATCAGAGAATACTATGAAGTGTTGATGCCAAAGCTTATACCATTGCAGATTACCCAGGGTGGTCCTGTGATCATGATGCAGGTAGAGAATGAATACGGTTATTACGGTGATGACACCAGATACATGGAGATTATGCGTGACATTATGGTAGAAGCAGGAGTGGAAGTGCCACTGATCAGTTCTGACGGACCTTTTGATGAATCCCTGAGCTGTGGCAAGGTAGACGGCGTACAGGTAATGGGTAATTTTGGTTCCAGGACCAAAGAAAGATTTGAAGTCCTTTCCCGTTACAATGATGGCGGACCACTTATGTGTGCGGAGTTCTGGGTTGGCTGGTTTGACCATTGGGGAAATGGCGGTCATATGAAGGGTAATCCTGACAGTCCACAGGATCTGGATGATATGCTGGATATGGGACATGTGAATATCTATATGTTTGAGGGTGGAACCAATTTTGGATTCATGAATGGATCTAACTATTATGATCAGATCACACCGGATGTCACTTCCTACGATTATGATGCTCTTTTGACAGAGGCAGGAGATATTACACCGAAATATGAGGCATTTCAGAAGGTAATCTCCAAGTATGCGCCAATTCCTGAGGTGAATTTAAGTACACCTATCCGTAAAAAGGCATATGGTGAGCTTACGGCAGCTGACCGGGTAGGGCTGTTTGAAACCTTAGAGGATATTTCCTCTCCGATTGTGGATACTTTCCCTGTATGCATGGAGAAATGTGGACAGAATTATGGATATATCCTGTATCATTCTCCGCTTTCCAAGGAGAAAAATATAGAGCGTATCCGTCTTTGGGGAGCAAATGACAGAGCGAAGCTTTATGTTGACCACAAACCATTAACGACACTCTACGACAGACAGCTTCTTGGTGAATACAGCGTACAACTGGATCAGGTTGTCATGGCAGAAGATATGAATGCCATGAAGTCAGAGACACCAGTATTTAAGCAGGAGCCGGTGACATTTGAGCCAGGCGCTCCACTGGATATTCTGATGGAGAACATGGGACGTGTAAATTTCGGCCCTATGATGGAACATCAGCATAAGGGCATTAAAGACTGTGTACAGATCAATGGTCATATGCACTATAACTGGACAATGTATCCGCTCCCGCTGGATAACGTGGACAAGATAGATTTTACAAAGGGTTATACAGAAGGACTTCCTGCATTCTACAGATTTGAACTGGAAGTAACAGAGCGGGCAGATACTTTCCTGGAGTTAGATGGCTGGGGAAAAGGCTGTGTATTCTTAAATGGATTTAACCTGGGAAGATTCTGGGAGATTGGTCCGCAGAAAAGACTCTATATACCTGCTCCTTTGTTAAAGGAAGGCAGAAATGAGATCATAGTCTTTGAAACGGAAGGGAAATCCACCGGTAAAATTGCATTAAAAGATGAACCTGATATTGGTTGAAAAAAAATCCTGACCTTGGATGCCTTAGGGAATTTCAAGGTCAGGATTTTTTTGTTTTATATAAGTCTCAATTAATTGTTAGCAGGAACTGTAACCGCCAGGGTTTTAAGCATTTCTCCGCTTATGGTCACGACTGCCGGAATATCTGAATCCGCCTGTACATAAGCAATCAGCTCTCCGTGGTAAGCTCTGCGGTAATTTGCTGTATATTCTGTAACATCTGCCAGGTCGCCATTCTCCAGGCCAAGCAGCCTGCCACCTACTACCTGCACCTGCAGCATGGAGCTTGCCTGATAGGAGCGGTGTCCGTTAGAATCCAGCAGGGTAATGGCGATTTGATAGAGATTTCTGCCATTCGTTAATTCTGACACGTATGTCAGGTTTTCTGCAGGCGTGTCTTTTTCGGGCTGATATACTTCTGCTGACATCTGACATGGAGAACCGGTAGAATGCAGGGTATCGCTGATCCGCTGATGGACTCCTACGCCGGTGGCTTTCAATTCTCCCGGAGCAAAAGGCAGAGTAACGAGGATACAGTCTTTCTCTTCGTCCTTATCATAAGTACCAAGCGTCTTGCCATTTAAAATCAGTTCAACCTGTGGCAGATTCGTATAACATTTAACAACCACTTCTTCATCTTGTACATAATCCCAACACTCAGATACAGGAGCAAATTCACAATCTATTGGCTGCTTGGAGGTTTCACCCCAGGAAGTACGGCAGCTGTCTTCGGCGGCTATTGTGGCCAGATGAATCATGGGAATAGAAGACCACAGACTCTGTCTTCTGTAGTAACCTGTCTTTTCAAAGCCTGCCATAGTCATAAGACCTGCGCCTGAACCGTGGATAGGCCAGCCATGGGCTTCTCCCAGATAATCAATGCCTGTCCACAGGAACTGACCGGATATGTAGGCGTTATCAGTAACTGCTTTCCAGGCAGACAGACTATGTCCATTCTCACTGCCAAGAAACGGCTTGTCCGGGAATGCTTTATGATGTTCCTCGTATAAATGTTCTTTATAATTGAAACCGACTACATCCAGAGGGTCAATGAAGCCCAGCTTGGCAGATAACTCAGGAAATGCAGCAGCCAGAGTAACAGGATGTGTGGCATCAGTCTTATGCACGATCTCACATAACTCTCTGGATAATACAGCCAGACGCTGCGCATTAGGGCGGGAAGGATTGTACATTCTCTCGGCGGCTGGTTTGTTACTGTCATTATTACCTGTCATGGTTGAGAAACTGGGATGACAGTAAGGATCATTAGGATAATCAATCTCGTTTCCGATACTCCACATGACAATACTTGGATGATTGCGGTCTCTTAAAATCATATCTGTCAGGTCTTGCTCATGCCATTTAGGATAATTGACATAATAGCCCTGATGTTTAGGGGGATATACGTTGTGACCGGTACTCCATTTGTTCTTAGGACCTTCCCATTCATCAAAGGCTTCATCAATCACGAAGAATCCAAGGGCATCACACAGTGCGTATAATTCCGGCATATGAGGATTGTGGCTCATACGCAGGGCATTACAGCCCATTGCTTTCAATTTTGCCAGTCTTCTGTGCCATACAGCAGCAGGAACAGCATTGCCGAAACAGCCGGCATCTTCATGAACGCAGACACCCTTAAACTGATAAGGGACGTCATTTAGGAAAAATCCCTCATCTGCATCAAAGCGTAGGGAGCGTATGCCCACCTTACGGGTATCGGCAAGCGTATGAACAGACTGTTCTCCTTCTTTGTAAGAAAGATATGTTTTTAAAGTATAAAGAGAAGGTGTTTCCGGTGTCCAACAGCATGGATGCGGTACAGTGCTTTGCACTTTTGTGACACATGTGTCATGTGCTGTAATCTCCTGATGCGCAATCTGCTCTGATATCAGTGTATCGTCAGGGGCAAAGAGCAGGCTGGTCACTGTTACCTGGTTGTCCTGACCGGTACAGTTGACTAATTCCTGCGTAATTTCACAAACAGCCTGCTCACTGTTTACCTGTGGTGTAGAGAAGAAGATACCATTTTCCACAGGGTGAATGGATCCTTCGATACGAAGTGTCACCTTTCTGGTAATGCCACTGCCTGTATACCAGCGGGAATCAGCAATTTCCCTATGGTCAACATAGACAGAGATAATGTTATCTGCATCGTAACGGAACTGTTCGGTAATGTCATATGAGAAGCTGATATAACCGTTTGGACGCTCTCCCAGATAATAACTGTTGCACCAGACACGGCTGTTCTTGTACACCCCATCAAAACAGATGCTGATCTGCCTGCCCCTCCAGCTCTCATCCGGCTTTATATGAAGCCTGTACCAGCCGATACCGCCGGGCAGATAGCCTGTTCCGCTGGAACAATTCCTGTCAAAAGGCAGTGTAACAGACCAGTCATGCGGAAGTGTCACTTCCTGCCAGCCTGTATCATCATACCATGCCTGCCAGGCATCCGGCTCATCTCCCAGATGAAACCGGCAGTGGTCAGATAATGTAATAATCTGTGTATCCATAATAAGAAATCCCTCCATATTTTGTTTCACAAGTATAAATCAATATCTATATTATAAGATTTTACAGTGGCAGGGTCTATGATAAATTTCTATAAAAATAGTAAAAATAGGGCATAAATTGCACGTACAATACATATAATATCTATTCAATATACAGATAATATGATACAATATATCTGTTAAATTGGGGACATGTCATCGAGGGACAATGTATGAGATACGTGAAATTAGAAGAAGCAAGACCGGGTATGCGGCTTGCTTATGGATTATTTGATTCTCTGGGAAGAACACTGATCAGTGAAGGAACGCTGCTGACTTCCGGTTATATTCAAAGGTTAAATGAATATGGATTTGACGGGGTATATATTACAGATGAATTATCCAGGGATATTCATATAGAACCTGCGATTACGCCTTCTTTAAGAACGGAAGGCCTTATGTGCGTGCGTGAAAGCAACATAGATAAATGTCAGAAGATAGCCGGCAAGATTGTGGAAGAGATATTGGCAAAAGGTAAGATATCTCTGGATTTGACAGATCTGCGTTCTTTTGACGATTATACCTATGCCCATTCTGTGAATGTGGCAGTGATTGCCTGCGTCATAGGATTTGGACTGAAACTGAAAGAAGAAGATCTGCAGGATCTCGTTACGGCAGCTCTGCTGCATGACCTGGGCAAACTGGCAATTCCACAGGAAATCCTGAATAAACCGGGCAGATTGACACAGGAAGAATATCAGATCATGAAATCGCATGCATTGTTATCCTATGAAATGATCAAGGAGAGGTGGGATCTGTCAGCACAGATTAAAATAGCAGTATTATATCATCATGAAAATGTAGATGGCAGCGGTTATCCGGAAGGGCTGGAGGGCATTGAACAGACTATGTTCACCAGAATCCTTCATGTGGCAGATGTATATGATGCACTGGTTTCCAGAAGACCTTACAAAGAGCCGTATTCCCCCTATGAAGCATCAGAATATCTGATGGGTGGCTGCGGTATTATGTTTGACCGCCATGTGGTTGCGACTCTGTTGAAATACGTGCCTCTTTATCCTAAGGGAAAACAGGTCTGTCTGTCGGACGGAAGAGTTGGCATCATTATGGAAAATTCTGACTACCACAATTTAAGACCGGTTGTAAAGCTGTTTGATGGAACAATACTGGATCTGGCAGATAGGGAGAATCTCAATATTACTGTAAAAAAGGCAGTTGGTGAAGAACTTGGTGAATCCTCGGAAGCTGAGAAATCGCGAAAGAAAATGCTGCAGCCATTTAAGAGATACCGTCTGCTGGTAGTAGATGATATGAAGACGAATCTGGAAGCATTAAGAGGCATTCTGGAGAACCTTTATGATGTTGTGCTGGTAAAATCAGGAAGACAGGCTCTTTTGTACCTGGATAAGAATGAAAGGCCAGATCTGGTACTGATGGATATTGATATGCCTGAAATGGATGGTATAGAGGCGGCACGTAAAATTAAGGAAAAGACCAGAGATATGGTTCCTATTCTGTTCATTACTGCAATAGGTGATAAGAATACTGTCATGGCATGCCGCAGGATCAATGCGGCCGGTTACATACTGCGGCCTTATAGTCCTGTGTTTGTGAAATCAGAGATTAAGAGAATTCTTACAGGGCGGGGTGATTGGGAATGATATTGACAATACTGGTTGCTGCATTGCTTTTTACTTTGTTTGTTTTACAAAGATATATTGCCTGTAAGGAACATTCCCGTACGCACAGACTGCTGCCGCTGATGCTCGGAATCATATGCATTACGGATTTTTATCAGATTGTGGAATATCTGACCGGAGAATATGTGGTATTTTCTTTCCTTGAGGAGCTGTTAATGCTGCAGACACATTATTTCCTTATGCAGTATATTATGGATGTGCTAAAAATCCGTTTCCGTAAGGAAATACGTATTTTCCTGTTCATTGGATTAGTCGCAGCAGATATTTCCATGATATTGGCGTATCGTGAAAATGCAAATGCCTATAACATGATATTCTGGCTGGCACTTGGCAGTTATGTGATTACTATGATCTACTATACTGTTAAGGCTTATTTCGTGCGCTCTTACAGCATAAAAGAACGATTTGTAAACATAGCCCTGTTTCTTGCAATTATAATTCCAAGCATGGGGCTTGTGGCGCAGGATATCATCAACAGACCCTGGGGAGAAGCCATTGTTCCGGTGACATTATGCTGCAGCTGTGGAATTGTATTATATCTGATGGAGACTCATCAGCTGGCGGATACGACAACACTGCTTATTGAGAACCTGTATGATACATCAGAGATCGCAGTTGTATTAATAGACCAGGACTATTACTATCTGGACGCAAACGAGGCGGCACACAGGCTTTTTGCAAAAGAATTTGCCATGCTTTCCGGGAAAAAGAAAAGAATATCCTGCAAGGAACAGTTAAAGAATCTGTTGAAAAACCCCAAGGAAGGTGTGGAGTTCGTTTCCAGAGGAGGTGCATACTATCAGTGCATACTTCAGCCTGTAACTTTTCACAACAGAAAAAAGGGCTATATCCTGTCAGCAGTTGATATCACAAAGCAGAAGCAGGAAACGGCACTTATGGCGCAGCTTAAAGAAATGGCAGAAGAACAGGCAGTATCCAAAAGCCGCTTTATGGCATGCATGAGCCATGATCTGAGGAGCCCATTGCATGCAATTATCGGCATCAGCGATATCATGCTTGGCAAAAGAGAGGTAGAAGGTCGCAGCCGTTCTTTGATCCGATATGTAAAAAATGCAGGAAATACATTGCTGGAGCTGGTAAATTCCATTCTTCTTTTCTCCAAGATTGAGGCTGGTAAGCTGGAACTGAACAGTGCGCCGTATGATCTGGAGAAGATACTGGAAGACATGACGAATATGTGCATTGTGAATCTGCAGAACAGACCGGTCAAAGTCTCCATGGTAATCAAAACAAAACATCCGTCACAGTTCCTTGGAGATGAGATACGTGTCAGGGAAATGCTGCAGAATCTGCTGGCAAATGCAGTGAAGTATACGGAACAGGGTGAGATTCGCTGCGAACTGACCTGTAGAGAAAGTTCAAAAGGATATGAAATTAATTGCATGGTAGCAGACACGGGAAGAGGACTGAGCAGTTATCAGCTGGCACATGTTTTTGATGAATATTCCAGCTATGGAGAGGAAAAAGATAAGGAAAGCACAGGTCTTGGGCTTTTTATAGTCAAACAGCTGGCAGAAATGATGGGAGGAAGTGCGATTGCCGAGAGCGATGGCGTACATGGCTCCATATTTCGCTTTACGATTTATCAGGAGGCGGCGCCAGCGGCAAGTATGCGTCCCGCAGCAACGTTTAATGAAGAAATATTACTTAAACGACATAACTATGGGACAGAACGTGTCAGACCAAACTGGATTTATCCTGATGCCAGAGTGCTTATTGTAGATGATATGAAAGTAAATCAGGAGATTCTCAAAGAGAGACTTCACCCATGGAAGGTTATGACAGATACTGCCGGCAGCGGTCATAAAGCGATAGAAGCAGTACAGAAACAGTCTTACCAGCTGATACTGATGGATCATATGATGCCTGATATGTCAGGGATTGAAGTCGAAGAACAGATACAGAAAATTACCAGAGTTCCTGCTATACTGATTACAGCAGATGATTCAGATGAGCTGGATGATCATTATCAGGAGTATGGATTCCAGGCACTGCTGCATAAGCCTATAGATATGACGCTCTTTCAGAATGCACTGGAGATTCTGATGCCTGATACATTCAGGAAGAGCCCTGAGGGGAGGGATGCTGTACAGTCCCTGGAAGAAAGTGGATATGAAGGCAACCAAAGAGGATACCGCCGTACTCTGGAGGCTTTTGTCTCTGAGGCAGAACCGTTGATTGGCGAGATTATGGGATATGCCATGGACAATCATGAACTGTTCCGGACCAAAGTCCATGGAATCAAAGGAGCAAGTCTCCAAGTGGGGCAGAGCGCATTGGGCGAGTCGGCGGAAATCATGGAAATGGCTGCCAAAACGGACAATTATGCATATATTGACAGACATATAGAATCTTTTGTGGAAGAACTGGAGAATGCACTGGGTGAAGTCAGGACTGAATTATCCAAGATGAAGATTCAGACAGGCATGGTGACTCCATCACAGGAGAAATATTCTTCCCAAAAGGTATTCCATAATCTGAGGGAAGGCTTTGACAAGTATGATATGGGACTGATAGAGGATAACCTGCGCATTCTGCAGTCTATGGAGCTGTCCCGGACTGAGAGGAAGCTGGCGGATAAGGTGCAGGAAGCCTACAGTGAGCTGGAATATGAGACCGGAGCTGCACTGCTTGCCCATTTTGTCTGAAGCCAGCGTAACTTTTTCTTCGGATGAATAAAAAAATTTAAGAGAACACCAAAGTCTGATAAAGTTAAAGGCGACCAAACCAAACTTTAGAAAGACAGAGGTGTTCTCCATGGTTAAAAGTATACAGTATGCAAGAATATCAAGGGATGGAAACCGGTTCTTTATTACGGATATTTCGATTAATCTTCTCAAACTCCCTTCCTCTCAGGGTATTGTGGGTGAGAAGTCTTTTGTTGCTTCCCGCTGATGCATTTTTCCGGTATTGTCCAGGGGTACAGCCGTTATGCTGACGGAACTGTCTGCAGAAATGCTCTACATTATTATAACCACATTGCTCGGAAATGTCGCGGATGGAGTATTCGCTGTACTCTAATAAATCCTGTGCACGGCGCAGACGTCCTTCGATGACATTGTCCATGCAGGAGGAGCCAAATTGGCGGTGATAGAGAGTCTGAAGATGACTGGGACTTAAGTGAAGCTTCGCAGCCATCATGTTTATATTCCATGGAAGCTGAGGATTATTGTAGATCATCTTATGCAATGCAACCAGCTCATGATCGTGAATACCCGGGGACTCATTCTGGATTCCTTCTCTTAATTTGGAGAACAGAACCCGCAGCAGGTGAGTAATGTTTGCTTCGCTTTCAGAGGAGAAAAAGGCGGACTCCCAGGTTAGTAATTTAAAAAGCTCATGACAGTATTCCGGATCTGTTACGGGAAATGGGGTGTTTGTTAACGGAAACAGCTTTACGAAGGAGTGATCGGAACGAAAACGAATCCAGTCATTCCGGTATTCTTCACCGGCAGCACGGTAATAAATCCTGCTTCCTGGTGTATACAGAATAGCAGAATTGGCGGCTGTCTGCATTAGTCTTCCGTCTATGAGCAGCTCCGAGGGAGAGTCGAAAAGAAGCAGAAGATAGCTTGTAAAGCCATTCGGAACATCATATATAAAATCTGAGGGGTGAACGGCACTGTAGCCGACAAATTCAATTTCAGTCATCTGGAATCTCCGTTCTGATACATCAGAGGATATATCAATTTTCTTATAGTATAAATCATTGGAAACTTTAAATCAATGCGATAGTATCAGATTAATATGGCAATCGTCATCAGAGAGCTGCGGATCGTGCAGCGGTCAGACATCTGATGCGTGACTGCATAGGAACATGATTTAGAAGAAGGAGATACATGCATGGTAAATTTGGGTGGAGCAACAGAGAATGACAGAAAAAAGATCGTGATTACAAAGGATTCAAAGGCCTTTTTTCACAATAATGTAGATTATTGTGTGGGAACCGGAAGAATGGGGCTTGCATTGACAGAAGAATATCAGGAGGAGCTGCGCTTGGTTCAAAAGGAAATCGGATTTAAGCATATCCGGGGACATGGATTATTCTGTGATGATATGGCGATCTTTCAGACCTATGAGGAGGATGGTAAGGTAAGGGTCGAGTACAACTATACTTATCTGGATAGAGTAATGGATGCCTATAAGAAGGTGGGGCTTAGACCTTTTCTTGAACTGGGTTTTATGCCTGAAAAGTTGGCAATTGGAAGCCAGACTATCTTTTACTGGCAGGGAAATACCACTCCTCCAAAAGATTATGATATGTGGTGTAGTATGGTGCATTCATTGCTGCGGCATCTGATGGGACGCTATGGAGAAGAGGAAGTTATTCAATGGCCCATTGAAGTATGGAACGAGCCCAATCTTTGCGGCTTCTGGGAAAATGCGGATATGCAGGAATATTTTAAGCTGTTCCATAGAACCTTTGATGCCATAAAGGAAGTGAATCCGGGATTCCGTGTAGGAGGCCCTGCTGTTTGTGGAGGAACGGATGAGAAATGGATTCAGGCATTTATGGAATATTGCCATGAGAATCACATACCTGTGGATTTCGTAACCAGACATCATTACACCATTGATCCGCCGGAATGTATTGGACATTATGCATATTCTGAACTGATGAAGGCAGAGGACGGCTTTGCCAATTTAAAAACAACCAGAGATATTATTGACAGTTTCCCGGAATATAAGGGTCTGCAGATTCATATCACGGAGTTCAACAGCTCCTATACTCCTCAGGGCGTCATTCATGATACAAACCTGAATGCGGCCTTTATAGCACAGCAGCTTTCCAGATTGGGAGATGTGAATGAATCCTATTCCTACTGGACATTTGGTGATGTGTTTGAAGAGCTGGGAGTTCCTTTTACACCATTCCACGGCGGCTTTGGACTGGTTGCCAATGGCTGTATTACCAAGCCGACCTTCTGGACATTTGCTTTTTACAAAAAGCTTGAGGAAAGTGAAGCCAATTGTGTGTATAAGGATGACAATATTGTCGTTTTGAAACGTGCAAACGGTGATTATCTAGGTGTAGCCTGGAATATTGCCCGTAAAAGTACAGAACAGGGTAAAGAAAAAATGTTGTTGGAGTTTACATTTCCGGCTGAACAGGAGGAGTACTGCTTCCTGACTAAGACGGTAGATGAGGAAACATGTAATCCCTTGAAGGTATGGCATGATATGGGAGAACCTGCCAATCTGAGTGAGGAACAGACGAAGCTGATTCGGGAATCATCCAGACCTTTTGTAAAAACAGAGCGTAAAAAGCAGGAGGACGGAAATATCTGCGTAGAGCTTCCTGTAAACGAAAACGGTGTGGTTTATTTCGAACTGAATGCTGGAAAGGTGAATCCGGATCGAGGATATGACTATGATCGTGTGGTCAGCTTGAAGGCTTAAACTAGCACCCGGTAATTTGCTTTATGAAACAATGTACATGGATTAGACTTGCAAAGGAGGATATCAAAGTGAAAAAACAAGCGTTTAACCCATATTTACCGTCCTGGGAGTATATTCCGGACGGAGAACCTTATGTTTTTGGCGATCGCGTATATGTTTACGGATCCCATGATTACTTTAACGGATATGTTTTCTGCATGGGAGACTATGTGTGCTGGTCAGCTCCGGTCGATGACCTGGGCAACTGGAGATATGAGGGTGTGATTTATCCGAAGACAGCCGATCCGCTGAACCCGGAAGGCAAAATGTGTCTGTATGCCCCGGATGTTACGGTGGGACCGGACGGAAGGTACTATCTTTATTACGTGTTGGACAAGGTTTCGGTAGTTTCAGTTGCTGTATGTGATACTCCGGCAGGAAAGTATGAATTTTATGGCTATGTTCATTATGAAGATGGCACACGTCTGGGCGAAAAGGAAGGTGATGAGCCCCAGTTTGACCCGGGGGTTCTGACGGAAGGAGATGTGACATATCTTTATACCGGATTTTGCGGAAAAGGTGATAAATCCCGTACCGGAGCTATGGCTACGGTGTTGGGAGCAGATATGCTGACGATCAGGGAAGCTCCGGTGTTTGTGGCCCCCGGCTGTGAATATAGTGCCGGTACCGGATTTGAGGGACATGAGTTTTTTGAGGCACCTTCCATCCGTAAAGTAGGTGACACCTATTATTTTGTCTATTCATCCATATTAATGCACGAATTATGTTATGCCACCAGCAAGAATCCTACTAGGGACTTTGTCTATGGCGGAGTTATTGTCAGCAATTGTGATCTGCACATCGATACCTACAAGCCGGCAGATATGCCAACAGCTTACGGTGCCAATAATCACGGAAGTATTGTGCAGATCGGAGAGGACTGGTACATTTTTTATCACAGGCATACCAATAATACCTGGTACAGCAGACAGGGATGTGCTGAAAAGCTGCAGATTATGCCGGACGGCAGTATTCCACAGGTAAAAATTACCTCCTGCGGTTTAAATGGAGGTCCGCTTGAGGGTAAAGGCGAATACCCAGCTTATCTTGCATGTAATCTGTTTACCGATACCCCATCAGTTTATGTGGGCGAAGGGAATTTTCCACGAGTAATGCAGGACGGCAGGGATGGAGACGAAGAAGTTGGATATATTGCCAATATTACAGATTCAACTACCATCGGCTTCAAATATTTTGACTGCCATGATATTCGTGAAATCAGTATTTGGACCCGGGGCTATGCAGATGGCACTTTTGAAGTAAAGACAGCATGGGATGGAGAGGTACTGGCGACATTAGAGGTTCAATATACCAATGTCTGGGAAAAGTATACCGCACCGGTTACGATTCCGGATGGAATACAGGCGCTTTACCTGACCTATCGCGGTAACGGAAATGCTGCATTAAGATCATTTGAGTTATCATAATCTATGTTATTGCATATACAGGCAGTTCAAAAAGAAATCGGAAAGAGAAAACGATACATTGATATAACCGGAAACTGGTTAAATCACCCCAATGATTATCTTGCCAGAATTCTGGCACAGGTAGTGATCAAAACTTTTGGAATGTAAAAAAGGAGCCTACAATGAGCAAGTTAAAGATTAAAACAAAGGAAAGACGATTTGAGACAGCCAGGGATTTATACGGAATCTTTTTTGAAGACATTAACCGTGCCGGAGACGGAGGACTTTATCCGGAAATGCTTCGAAACAGAAGCTTCGAAGATTCCGTTTTACCGGAGGGTTATATACAGCAGGAGGATGGCATTCATGTAAAAACCGTATCCGGATGGCTGGATGAGTTTTGCAACGGAGAAGGCTTATGCCGCTGGGTAAAGGGCAACAATATTCCGGAGACAGAAATACCGGCATGGTATACACACAATGCAAAGATGGAACTGGAACTGACGGATACCCTGAATGAACATCGGGACGCAGCTCTGCGTATGCAGTTTGAAAAGGACGGATCTCTGACTAATACCGGTTACTGCGGTATATCCGTAAAGGCTGGAGAAAGTTACTCTTTGTATTTATTTGCAAAAGCAAAGGAAGAAATAGGACTGGACGTAGCGATCGAATACCAGGGAAAAGTACTGACTGGAAACAGTCTGGTGGTTTCCGGTCAGGAGTATACAAGATATGACATGAAGCTGACAGCAGCTGAGGATTGTCACGAGGCACAGCTTACTATTTCCTGCAAAGAAGGCGGAGAGGTTCTGCTGGGATTTATTTCACTAATGCCTGACAATACCTACATGGGGCATGGACTCAGAACAGATCTTGTAGAAAAGCTTAAGGGAATGAGTCCAAAGTTTATGCGTTTTCCCGGAGGCTGTATTGTGGAAGGGACGACACCGTCCACAGCGATGAGATTTCGGGATACGGTAGGTCCGGCATGGGAAAGACCCAGTAAGCTGTTTGTATGGCATTACAGAAGTACATTAGGACTTGGCTTTCATGAATATCTGCAGCTTTGCGAGGATCTGGGGATGGAGCCCCTGTATGTATGTAACTGCGGAATGACTTGTCAGGGAAGAAAGAGTGTCCTTCTGGAAGGAGAGGCTCTTGATGAAATGGTACAGGATACACTGGATGCCATTGAATATGCTATCGGCTCTAAGGAAAGCAAATGGGGAAGGCTTCGTGCTTCTATGGGGCATCCGGAACCCTTTAAAATGACCTATCTGGAAATTGGTAATGAAAACTGGGGTCCGGATTATGAAAAGCGTTACAACATGATTTATAAGAAGGTAAAGGAACTGTATCCCCAGATTAAAACCATAGCCAATGAGCATGTAGAGAAAAATGGTTGTCCTGCCGAGTGCGTGGATGAACATTTTTACAATACAACAGAGTTCTTTGCAGAACATGTAAATTATTATGATGACTACGATCGTAAGGGACCAAAAATCTTTGTAGGAGAGGTGGCTGTAAACGAAGGCAACTATATGGGACAGTTGTATGCGGCTTTGGGAGAAGCGGCTTTCCTTATGGGTATTGAGAAAAATCAGGATATCGTAACATTGGCCTCTTATGCTCCATTATTTGAAAATGTAAATTACAGAGCGTGGTATCCTAATCTGATTCGTTTCAATAATCATCAGAGCCTTGGAATTCCTACTTATTATGTCTGGAAAATGTTCGGTCAAAATCGCGGAGAATATGTGGTGCGATCCGAAGATGAGGGAGGACGTGTTTATCGTCCGAGAACCGGAATGGCATCTTTAAAATCCAATAAGGAACTTCGCTTCAGGAATCCCATTTGGAATGGAGAAGAAGCAAAGATTACTCATGAATTAATGGGACATGTGCAGGATACAGAGGATGGCCGCCTGCTTCAGCTTCCGGATGAGGAGCAGAAAAAGGAATTTCACAGTATTCTGGAATGGGCTGATGAGACCAAGAGCTTTGTGGTATTTGGAGAAGAAGACCAGACTTATGGAAGATTTGAGACCGATATTTTTGTTGAGGAAAATGCTTACTTCGAGTTGGGTATATTCAGTGCCAGGGTGGTTCGTTCCTATTATGAGGATCAGCTCGTGATTACCGCCGGAGTGGAAAAAGAATGGGATGCAGCTCTGGTGCGTCCGTTCCTTTGGAAGGTTAATGGAGGACAATGTTCACTGGAAGAGTTTGGCTATATGCATGACAACAAGCTGACTGAGGACTTTGCTATTTCAGTAAAACCGGGAGAATATCACCGCTTTGGATATGAAACGGACGGAAAACAGATTCGCCTGTATGTTGATGGTGAGCTTCAGAAGGAAATTTCGATTCCCTACGGACCTGCTTTTGTTTCGGTAGTAACTGACACCAAGGACGAAATCATTATTAAGGCGGTTAATTTTGCAGGAGATGTGGATCCGGTTTCCATTACACTGGACTGTCAGGTACAGGGCGACTATACCGTAACACTTCTTAGCGGTGAAAAGGGGGATGAAAACAGCTTTGAAGAGTCGGAGAAGGTGAAGAATATTACCGTGAATATGCATGGCGCTTCCTCAGAGTTCGTATACGAGGCACCGCCATATTCTGTCAGTGCTTTGCGATTGAAGAAGTGCGAAGCGTTTTAGAGGTTGACGCTGAATAGAAGATAAGAGAATAGAAAGACAAATTTTATGAATTTACTGGTAAAAGACAAACGTTTTTATAAAAAAATGGCAGTTATCGCCATCCCGATTTCCTTGCAGAGCATGATCACCATCGGTGTCAATATGACCGATACCGTCATGGTGGGAAAGCTTGGGGAAACCTCGCTTTCTGCTGCGGCTTTGCATCGTACTTGCGGTTCTGTTTATGCTGCCAACCATATTGATCCCTCAGCTGCTTATGAGGATGTATACTAATGACAGTGCGGTAATTGCGCAAGGAGTTCAATATTTTAAGTGGATGGTATACTGCTATTTTCTACAAGGAATGACCATGACCTGTACGATTGTGCTTCGAAGCGTCGGACAGGTGAATTTTCCGCTCTTTACATCCATAGGTTCTTTTTTTGTAAATATACTATTCAACTATATGTTTATATTCGGCAAGCTGGGAGTTCCCAGGATGGAAGTAGAAGGCGCAGGAGTGGGAACACTGATTGCCAGAGTATTTGAATTTTCGCTGATATGTGGATATTTTTTGTTTGTAGATCGCAAGATCGGCTATCGACTGAAGGATTTGCGGATGAAATGTAATTCCCTGATTAAGGATTATGTTTCTATCAGCATTCCGGTATTTGTTTCGGATTCACTGCTTGCTCTTGGTACTTCAGCGGTAGCAATGGTTATGGGAAGAATCGGAACGGGATTTGTATCGGCAAATTCAATAACAGTTGTTACACAGCAGCTTACGACCGTGATAATTCAGGGAATCTGTCACGCCAGCTGCATTATGACCGGTCACACATTGGGCCAAGGTGAACGGGAAAAGGCACAGCAGCAGGCCTGGACATTCCTGATTCTTGGCCTGGTAGTGGGCATTTTAGGCGGAGGTCTGATCAAGGTATTAAGCAGACCCATTATCGGACTTTACAATATAACACCTGAAACGGCTCAGATTGCCGGTGAGCTTATGGACGCCATCGCATTTATTGTTATTTTTCAGTCTATGAACAGCATTCTGACAAAGGGAGTGCTCCGTGGCGGTGGTGATACGAAATTTCTCATGGTGGCAGATATTATTTTTCTGTGGGC
>ERZ1027225.238-NODE-238-length-28491-cov-7.650127_pt1 | contig 28491 bp, 18 predicted proteins | sample MGYA00519479_ERZ1027225 | MGnify/ENA primary metagenome ERZ1027225 (study PRJEB26926, sample SAMN06164471) | human gut metagenome | biome: ENVO:00009003; feature: ENVO:2100002; material: ENVO:00002003 | host: Homo sapiens | place: USA | collected 2012 ... | reverse complement strand
GAGGAGCCGTGTTAATACCCGGCGCTAAGAATGCCGATAGTCCGGAATGCGAATGGGTGTCACGGATCCGAGAGCACGAAGTGCGGAGGAGCCGTGTTAATACCCGGCGCTAAGAATGCCGATAGTCCGGAATGCGAATGTGTGTCACGGGTCCGAGAGCACGAAGTGCGAAGGAGCCGTGTTAATACCCGGCGCTAAGAATGCCGATAGCCCGGAATGCGAATGGGTGTCACGGGTCCGAGAGCACGAAGTGCGGAGGAGCCGTGTTGATATCCTGCTTGTTTTATGGTAAAATACCCCTATCTATAACAAAAAATGTGCGCTTCGCGCAGAACGGAGAAAAAATGAGAACTTATCTGGTAACAGGAGGGGCCGGTTTTATCGGTTCCAACTATATTCATTACATGTTTAAAAAATACGATAATGAAATCCGTATCATCAACGTGGATGCACTGACCTATGCAGGCAATCTTGAGAATCTCAAGGACGTGGAGAAGCGTGAGAACTACACCTTTGTCAAGGCTAATATCTGTGACAAGGATGCCATCAGCAAAATTTTCGCAGAGAATGATATCGACCGTGTGGTACATTTTGCGGCAGAAAGCCATGTAGACAGAAGTATCCGCAACCCGGAGATCTTCGTACAGACCAATGTCCTGGGTACTGCAGTGATGCTGAACTGTGCCAAGGCAGCCTGGGAGCTTCCCGATGGCAGCTTCAAAGAAGGCAAGAAGTTCCTGCATGTATCTACAGATGAGGTCTACGGATCTCTTCCCGATGATGACAATGCATTCTTCTATGAGACCACTCCGTATGATCCCCACAGCCCTTACTCCGCAAGTAAGGCAAGCTCGGACATGCTGGTGAAGGCATATATGGATACCTATCATTTCCCTGCCAACATTACCAACTGCTCCAACAATTACGGCCCTTTCCAGTTCCCTGAGAAGCTGATCCCTCTGATCATCAATAATGCATTGCATGGCAAAAAGCTTCCGGTCTACGGTGACGGTAAGAACGTCCGTGACTGGCTGTATGTGGAAGACCATGCTAAGGCTATCGATATGGTACAGGAACAGGGAAGACTGTTCGAAACCTACAATGTGGGCGGACATAATGAGAAGCAGAATATCGAGATCATCCACATTATCATTGAGACTCTGCAGGAGATGCTTCCGGATTCCGATCCCCGCAAGGCACATATTAACAAAGACCTGATCACTTACGTGGAGGATCGTAAGGGACATGACAGAAGATATGCCATTGCACCGGACAAGATCAAGGCAGAGATCGGCTGGTATCCCGAGACCATGTTCAAGGAAGGCATTCGCAAGACCATCGCCTGGTACTTCGAGCATGAAGACTGGATGAATAATGTGACCAGCGGTGATTACCAGAAGTACTACAATGAGATGTACGAAGAAAAGTAAAGAATACCTGTTAAATGGGAACGATGAACGTCGTTCCCATTCGGTGTGTTAAAAAACAAGTAAAAAGAAGCCCGAAAAGGGCGGATCGGAGGACGAAATGAAAGGAATTATACTGGCGGGAGGTTCCGGAACCAGACTGTATCCCCTGACAAAAGCGATTTCCAAGCAGATCATGCCGGTGTACGATAAACCCATGATCTATTATCCCCTGTCAACACTGATGCTGGCAGATATCAGAGAGGTATTGATCATCTCCACCCCAAGAGACCTTCCGGTATTTCAGGAATTACTGGGAGACGGCAGACAGCTGGGCATGCGCCTGGAATATGCGGTGCAGGATCAGCCCCGCGGGCTGGCAGATGCCTTTATCATCGGTGCGGATTTCATCGGTAATGACAGAGTGGCACTGGTACTGGGAGATAATATTTTCTACGGACAGAGCTTTTCCGCAGTATTGCGCAGAGTAGCTGCCAGAGAAAAGGGCGCAACTATTTTCGGCTATTATGTGCGTGATCCCAGAGAATACGGTGTAGTGGAATTTGATGAGAACGGCAAGGCACTTTCCATCGAGGAGAAGCCGGAGCATCCCAAGAGCAATTATGCGGTTCCCGGACTGTATTTCTATGACAATGCTGTAGTGGAGATCGCCAAGAATGTAAAGCCCTCTGCAAGAGGAGAGATTGAGATCACCAGCATCAACAACGAGTACCTGAACAGAGGCAGTTTACAGGTAGAGACACTGGGAAGAGGCTTTGCATGGCTGGATACCGGCAATCATGATGCCCTTCTGGATGCGGCAGATTTTGTGGCGGCTTTCCAGAAGAGACAGGGTCTGTACATTTCCTGTATTGAAGAGATCGCTTTCAAGCGAGGATTCATTGACAAAGAGCAGCTGCTTGCTCTGGCAGAGCCGCTGCTTAAGACGAACTACGGAAAATATCTGGTAGAGGTAGCAAATGGACTCTAAGCTGCGGAAAATGGCGATTCTGGCCTCCATGGCGGTGATCCTGCTGGTGGCACTGCTGGTCATGTATGTCAACAGGGAGCAGTTTACGGCAGCTTCCGGACCGCCGGCATCCGGCACTCAGAATGCCGGAGCGGGTGACAGTGCATCTCCGGCGGAAAATGGCGATCAGGCAGAAGAGACGGTTTCACCGGATGGTCAGATCGGCAATGATCTGAAGGCATTTTTAAAAGATAATACGTTTTTTGATCAGGAAGTAAATCCAATTCTGGAAGCTGCAAAGGATAACAGCAACCGTCTATCTCTGGTAGCCACCTCCATAGAAAAGGATCTGCGGATCCAGATCGTGGACAACGAAGGAAGTCCGGTGACCGGGGAGAGCTTCTACGTACGACTGGACGGTTTGGGAGATTACAAGGATCTGGATCAGGACGGTATCATTTACATTGGAGATCTGGATTCCGGAGACTATTATATTGAGCTCCTTCCCATTGAGGGATATAAGGTTCCGGTCAGTGAGACAAGAGTTCACGTCAAGGATAAAGTGGAGTTTCTGGCCATTGACGATATTTCCCTGTTGATCAAGACGGAGGATGAAGTGGATGCAGAAGCCGAGGACAGCGCCGTGGCAGGTGCTCTGGCAGATGCGGACAAGACAGAGATCAAGAAGCTGCAGACCACGTCCGGTAATGCAAAGGTCGGTATCGATGTCTCCAAATGGAACAAGGAGATCGACTGGGATAAGGTGGAAAATGCAGGAGTGCAGTTTGCCATTATCCGTGCCGGATACCGCGGTTCGGTAACCGGAAGCCTGGTGGAAGATCCCATGTTCGTGACGAACATGAAGGGTGCACAGGCCGCAGGAATTCCGGTGGGCGTATACTTTTTCACCCAGGCTGTGGATGAGAAGGAAGCTGTGGAAGAGGCTTCCGCGGTGATCGAACTGATCCGGGATTACCGGCTGAACTATCCGGTATTTATCGATACCGAAGGTGCGGGCGGTAACGGCCGTGCGGACAGTCTGGATGCGGAGACCAGAACACTGGTATGTGAAGCGTTCTGCAGGACCATAGAAAATGCCGGATACACGGCGGGTGTCTATGCCAGCCGTAACTGGTACAACAATAATCTGCAGACAGCAAGACTGGAAAACTATCATATCTGGCTGGCAGAGTATCGCAGTGTTCCGTTATATCAGGGATATTATAAGACCTGGCAGTATACCTCCAAGGGAAAAGTGGACGGCATCGAAGGTCGTGTGGACATGAATATCACCTACGAATAGTCAATAAAAATAGAGAGTGAGGACGAAATAAATGGGTAAAATAACAGTAGAAACCTGTGAAATTGAAGGATTAAAGATCATTACTCCTACGGTATTCGGAGATGCCAGAGGATATTTTATGGAGACTTACAATTATAACGATTTCAAGGCTGCGGGAATTCCTGAGGTGTTCGTACAGGACAATCAGTCCGCTTCCAAGAAGGGTGTATTGCGTGGACTGCATTTCCAGAAACATTTTCCTCAGGACAAGCTGGTGCGCGTGATCCGCGGAGAAGTCTATGACGTGGCAGTGGATCTGCGGGAAGGTTCCAGGACTTTCGGCCAGTGGTACGGAGTGCTTTTGTCTGAAGAGAACAAGAAGCAGTTCTTTATCCCGAAGAATTTTGCACATGGTTTTCTGGTACTGTCGGATTATGCGGAATTCTGCTATAAATGTACGGATTTTTATCATCCCGATGATGAGGGCGGTATTGCTTACAATACACCGGATATCGGTGTAAAATGGCCGATTCCCGAAGGTATGGAACTGACGCTTTCCGAGAAGGATACCAAGTGGGGCACACTGGAACAGTACGTGAAGGAAAAAGAGAATGAAGGTAAGTAAAAAAGCGGGCATTGCCCTGTTTGTGACAGCGGCAGTGATCATGGCGGTGCTCATTGTATTCCATAAGAATCCGGGACCTGCGGCAGATCCGGGACAGGAACTGGCCAAGAAGATCATTTCCTGCGTAGTGATCGCGGCGGCATGCGTTGCTTTTATTCACTGGTATGATAAATTCACCGGACTGCCGGTGGAACTGTTCCAGAACCGTCATCTGATCTGGAAACTGGCCAAAAATGATTTCAAAAAAAGATATGCGGGATCTTATCTGGGTGCGGTATGGGCTATGGCACAGCCGGTGGTCACGGTGGCTATGTATTACATTGTTTTTGATAAGATCATGGGTAATACGAGTACTCCCCTGCGGGAGGGTGTGGAAGTACCCTTTGTATTGTTCCTGACGGCTGGGCTTGTACCCTGGTTCTATTTTAGTGAGGCATTAAACAATGGAACCAATGCGCTGCTGGAATATAACTATCTGGTGAAAAAAGTAGTATTTAAGATCAGTATCCTGCCTATCATCAAGATTATTGCAGCCACCTTTATTCATGTATTTTTTGTGTGTCTGCTGTTGATTGTGGCAGCAATTTACGGGTATTATCCTACCATATATACGATACAGATCGTATACTATAGCTTCTGCCTGTTCATTTTTGTACTGGCACTCAGCTATACGACTTGTGCAGTAGTAGTATTTTTCCGGGATCTGTCTCAGATCATCAGTATCGGATTGCAGATCGGCATGTGGGCCACTCCCATTCTGTGGAATCTGGATGCATTGTCCGGCAAATGGATCATGATCCTGAAGCTGAATCCGCTGGTGTATATTGTAAACGGTTATCGAAGTGCTATTTATGAGAAGGAATGGTTTTTCCAGGATTTCTTTTCCACCATGTATTTCTGGATCGTAACGGTAGTACTGTTCGGGTTGGGAGCCGTTATTTTCAAACGATTGAAGGTACATTTCGCAGACGTGCTATAATACGAATGATTGTTACGATTTCGAGAGTTCGAAGAACGGAGAAATCGTATTATAAAAAACAGAGCATAGCAAAACTTTTATAGATGAAGAACCTTGTGGGGAGGAGCTGCATTACAAAACTGTTGTGGGGAAAACAGAAAGGGTGAAAGTAATTGAAGGGTGCTCGTGAAAAATTTAGAAAATTTTGGTTATGGAAGCCGGGAAAGATCCTGTTGGCCGTGGGATGCTGCGGACTGCTGCTGTTGACGCTGATTCCATTGTTTCGTCTGACAGTCTATGCGGTTCCGTATTATGATGATTACAATTTCGGAAGATTTGCCAGAGCTGCCATGGAGCAGGAACAGTCAAAATGGGCTGCCATCTCCGGTGCACTGGATTGCTCCAGAACGCAGTGGTATGCGTGGCAGGGAACCTATTCTTCTATTTTCTTTATGGCATTGATGCCGGCAATCTGGGGAGAACAGTATTATTTCCTCGGTCCAGTGTTCATCCTGCTGCTATTGCTGGCGGGTACCATGACATTTACCCATGTGATCCTGCGGAAAGTACTGGGCATGGAAAAGTGGACCGGCCTGGCAGCACAGGCAGTGATTACAGTGGCAGTCTTTATGTTTATTTATTCCGCACAGAGTGGCTTCTATTGGTATAACGGCGGAGTTCATTACGTGGGAATGCACGGCTTTGGATTGTTGATGTTGTCTGTGGCAATCTGCCTGGAGAGAGCAGAAGGAAGAACTGCTGCCGGGCTGCTATTTACGGCCTCGGTACTGCTTTCCATGATCACGGCCGGAAGCAATTTTGTCACGGCATTGCAGGGACTCTTATCGCTGTTGACGATTCTGTTTATAAGTGTGGTAGTGGAACACCGGAAAAAGGGACTGTGGCTGTTGCCTGCTACGCTGGTATACATTATAGGATTTGGGCTGAATGTAGCGGCACCGGGCAATTCCGTGCGGGCCCGCAGCTATGTCGGCTGGGGATACAGTCCCCTGGAGTCCATCGGCAGATCTTTTCTGGAAGGAGTAAAACATCTTCCAGAGTTTACGGGATCTATTGTTCTTATGGTAATGGTGATGCTGTTACCCCTGATCTGGCAGGCACTTAAGGAGACGGAGTATCGTTTCCGGTATCCGGGAGTCGTACTTCTGTGGTCCTTCTGCCTGTATGCCACCGGTTACACCCCAAGCCTGTATTCCCTCGGACATGCCGGATTGTCCAGAACTCTGAATGCGGTGAAGATCACATATTTATTGCTGTTGTTCCTGAACGAAATATACTGGTGTGGCTGGCTGCAGCAAAAACTGCAGAAGAAGGCATCAGGCAGCGCGGCAAGATGGCTGGCGAACTGGAACGGAGCCGCAGTGTGGTGGTTTTATGCGATTATGGGTCTGGAATTTATCATGATCTTTCAGGTGTCACCCAATCAGGCAGGACATTATTCGGCTTATGGGGCCTATTACTATGTGCATACCGGAGAAGCGTATAATTTCCATCAGGAATATCTGGAACGGGTGGAAAAGCTATTGGGAGATGAGGATGATGTACAGCTGCAACCTTATCACTACAAGCCCTGGTTTTTGTGCATGGGAGACCTCTCGGAGGATGAAAATAACGAGGCCAACCGTTCTCTGGCCATATGGTATGACAAAGACAGTGTAACGCTGATAAGCGAGGATTAAAATTGATGCAGGAAAAGAAAAAGCTGGCCATTGAAGTCGATAATGTCCAGAAGATCTATAAACTATATGATAAGCCCTCAGATCGGATGAAGGAGGCTTTCGGCTTCGGAAAAAAGACGAAGCATAAGCTTCACTATGCCCTGAAGGGTGTGGACATGAAGATCTATCAGGGAGAAACGGTGGGTATTATCGGTACCAACGGTTCCGGTAAATCCACGATCCTGAAGATCATCACCGGTGTATTGAATCCCACTTCGGGAAGAGTGCTGGTAAATGGCCGTATTTCCGCTCTGCTGGAGCTGGGTGCCGGATTCAATATGGAATATAACGGCATTGAAAATGTGTATCTGAACGGGACGATGATGGGATTTTCCGAGAAGGAGATCGAGGCAAAGCTTCCGGAGATCTTAAGTTTTGCGGATATCGGAGATTACGTCTATCAGCCGGTGAAGACTTATTCCAGCGGTATGTTCGTCCGGCTGGCCTTTGCGGTGGCCATCAATATCGAGCCGGAGATCCTGATCGTGGATGAGGCTCTGAGTGTCGGTGACGTATTTTTCCAGGCAAAATGTTATCATAAATTCGAAGAATTCAAGAAGATGGGCAAGACCATTGTGTTCGTCAGTCATGATCTGAGCAGTATCAGCAAATATTGTGACCGTGTATATCTGCTGAATCAGGGAAATATCCTGGGCGAAGGCAGTCCCAAGGCTATGATCGACACCTACAAGAGGGTATTGGTGGGACAGTATGACGGCCAGGAGAGTGTGGGAGAAGAGACTGCCAGTCTGCTGGATGATGAAGACCTGCAGAGAGCAGCTGCCCAAAAAGCAGATGAGAAGGGGACCGATGCTTCCCAGGCTTCCATGGAGGCCAAGGGGCAGAATCCCAATGCCCTGGAATACGGTACGAAGCAGGCACAGATTGAGGAATTTTACATTACGGATGACAGAGGGGTTCCCACCAATGCGATCCTGAAGGGCAGTATGTTTACCATCCATATGCGGGTTCGTTTTATGGATCATATTCCGGCCCCCATTTTTGCATTTTCTGTAAAAAACGTCATCGGTGTGGAGATCACCGGTACAAATACCATGATTGAAAAGGCTTTTCTGGACAGCGTGGAGCCGGGAGAGGTGAAAAATGTGACTTTTACCCAGAAGATGAACTTACAGGGTGGTGAGTATCTGCTGTCTCTGGGAGTGACCGGCTACAATCAGGATACCTTCGAGGTATATCACAGACTGTATGATGCCTTGAATATTACGGTGGTATCGGACAAGAATACCGTAGGATATTATGATATGGATTCCGAAACAAAAGTATGGGATGCGGAGGAGAAGTAAGGAATGACAGAGACCATCGGGAAGATCACACTGAATCTGGATAAATATCCCGGCGAGGATTATTATTGCGACGGCAGTGTGGAGGACGAGATCTTAGACATTGTAAAAAAATACAGTACGGTGGAATATGACAGGATCATTGCGGAGCGAAAGAGCTGGCCGATCCTGTATCATTTGTCTGCTCTCCGGGAAAATATCGTGGATTTCCTTCCCATACAGAAAACAGAGAAAGTGCTGGAAGTGGGCAGTGGATGCGGAGCCATCACGGGTGCACTGGCAAGAAAAGCCGGGGAAGTGACCTGTGTGGATCTCTCGAAGAAGCGCAGCCTGATCAACGCCTACCGCCACAGCGAATGTGAAAATGTGACGATCCATGTGGGCAATTTCACGGATGTGGAACCGGAACTTCCCGCAGACTATGACTATATCTGTCTGATCGGTGTTTTTGAGTACGGACAGGCTTACATAGGCGGCAAGACGCCTTACGAGGATTTCCTTAAGATCCTGCAGAAGCATCTGGCACCGGACGGCAGGATCGTGATTGCCATTGAGAACAAATACGGATTGAAATATTTTGCCGGATGCAAGGAAGATCATCTGGGCAGCTGGTTTTCCGGCATTGAAAATTATCCGGAGGGCGGTGTGGTACGCACGTTTTCCCGGAAAAAGCTGGAGCGCATTTTCGATGCCTGCGGTGTGGGAGAACGCAGTTTTTATTATCCGTATCCCGATTATAAATTTATGACCACAGTCTATTCCGATGCTTATCTTCCAGGACGTGGAGAGCTGTCCAACAATCTGCGGAATTTTGACCGGGACAGAATGCTGTTGTTCGATGAGAAGAGTGCTTTTGACGGAATTGTGGAGGAAGGATTGTTTTCCGTTTTTTCCAATTCCTATATGGCGGTGATCGGAGCACCTCTGGATCTGAAATATGCCAGATATTCCAATGACCGTGCGGAAAGCTTCCGGATCCGCACCGAGATCCTGCGGGACAAGGAAGGCTGTAAGACGGTCCGAAAATATCCGCTGACAAAAGAAGCGGAAGCCCATGTGCGTCATATGCCGGAGGCTTATGAAAAATTGAAGGAACGGTATGCGGGAAGCAGTCTGGATGTCAATTTCTGCCATCTGGGAGAAGAGAACGGCATACCTTATGCGGAATTTGAGTTCGTGCCGGGCAGACCGCTGTCGGAACTGATGGACGAGTGCCTGGACAGACAGGATGTGGAGGGATTTCACAACCTGTTCGCAGAATATCTGGAGAGAGTGGGCTACGGGGAGGATGTGCCGGTGGCAGACTTTGATCTGATCTTTGCCAATATTCTGGTGGATGGTGACCACTGGACACTGATTGATTATGAATGGACTTTTGACCGTCCCATAGAGACCAGAGCTCTGGCTTTCCGGGCTGTATACTGTTATGTACTGGAAGATGAAAGACGTAATGCACTGGAACTGGATCGTATTCTGGATCGTCTGGGCATCACGGAAAACGAGGCCAGACAGTACCGAGAGCAGGAGATGGAATTTCAGAAATATGTGACCGGACAGAAATTGTCCATGGGTGAGATCCGCAATCTCTTAGGCGGCGAAATTTATAAGCCCACGGAATGGATCGGACGGTTCCGTCAGACGGAGGGAGAACTCAGGGTACAGATCTATGAGGACAAGGGACAGGGATTTTCTGAAGAAAATTCTTATTTCCCGGAGAACGTCTATGCAGAGGAAAAACAGGCGGAATTTACGGTGAATTTCGATGGAAATGTCCATTATTTACGGCTGGATCCGGCCATGTGCGCCTGCGTGTGTAAAATCCGGGAGCTTACCATGAACGGACAGCCGGTTCCTGTGCAGGACAAAAAGATCGTTACCACCAATGGAAAAATCTTAAAGTCCGCAGACGGTGCGGAGCATCCCAGCGTGGTATTTCCCACGGAGGATCCGAATCTGACGATCCGGGTGGATGCATTGGACAGAAAGGCAGAGAACATCCTGACTGTGAAAATGGAGATCGTGCAGATTCCCCTTGCTGTGGCAAGTGACATGGCGGGAGCGGTGAAAAAATTTTTCTAAGGAGACAGGAAACTTGAGCATTCGGACGTCAGTAAAGCAGATGCTTGTCAGACAACAGGATAGAAAGTATGAAGCAGAACTGGCAAAGCTGCGGGTGACCTACGCGCAATGGGCTGCGGAGCAGGAAAAAAAGATTGCGGAAACAGTGGTCACAGAGATCGGGGAAAGAGCCGGTCTTGCGGAATTCGTGATCTACAGGCAGCAGAAAGGACAGCTGGCGGAAAATGCTGTGGAGCGGATCAATGCGTATTTTGTGAAGCATCCGGAGGCAGAGATCGTCTATGGAGATGAAGATCTGCTGTCAGAGAACGGAGAGCGTGTGATCCCCTGGTTCAAGCCTTGCTGGGCTCCGGATACCTACCGGGCTTTCTTCTATGTGGGAAGCGTCGTGGCAGTGCGGAGCAGACTGCTGCAGAAACTGGGGGAGCCCGGGGTTGTGACAGAAGGAGAGAGCACCGGCAGGGAAATAGTATTTTCGAAAGCGGAAGAGATCCGTCCCCTGATGGATCGGCTGTTTCTGGCGGCCGGTGGATTTGAGAGAGGCTGTCATACCATTGGACATCTGGAAGAAGTGCTGTTTCACGGCACTTTTGGTACTGCGGGAATCGGACTGCAGGGACCGGCAGAAACCAGCCGGGAGAAAGCGGAAGATGAGCAGAACCCCTGGGAAGAGTACCGGACGGCAGCGGAATCCGCAAAACTGTCCGTGGAACTGGCGGCCAAAGCGGCAGAGGAAGCCAGAGAACTGTTCGCCAGAGAGCTTAGGGTCTCTGTGATCATTCCTTCCAAAGATAATCCTTCCGTACTGGGAAAATGTCTGCGGTCGCTGACGCAACGCCCGGAGGGCAGTGTTCCGGTGGAAATCCTGCTGATAGATAATGGAAGTAACGAGGAAAACAGGAAAAAAACAGAACAGCTGGTGGAAGAAATCCGGACAGCCGGAACACCGATCCGGTATGTATATGAGCCTGCGGAGTTCAATTTTTCCACCATGTGTAATCGTGGCGCAGAACTGGCAGATGGCAAGCTGTTGCTGTTCTTAAATGATGATATTGAATTATGTGAGAATGACTGGCTGGATAAAATGGTGTCCAGAGCCTTGCAGCCTTATGTGGGCAGTGTGGGACTGAAACTTTATTATCCGGATTCCGTGAAGATCCAGCATGACGGCATTGTCAATCTGCCGGTGGGACCGGTGCATAAGCTACAATTTATGGAGGATGACAGAAGCTACTATTTTGGACGGAACCGTTTTACACAGGATTGTGTGGCCGTGACGGGAGCCTGTCTCCTGATCCGGACAGAGGTGTTCCGGGAGGCCGGAGGATTCCGGGAAGTGTTGCGGGTAGCCTATAATGATGTGGAACTGGGCTTCCGGCTTCTGGAAATGGGATACTACAATGTGGTGTGGAACGACCGCTTTGCATATCACCATGAATCTCTCAGCCGGGGAAGCGATGAAAGTCCTGAGAAAATGCAGCGTCTGGTACAGGAGAGAGAACTGCTCTACCAGATGCATCCACAGTTCCGGGGAGAGGATCCTTTTTACCCGAAGGGGCTGAACCGGGAGGGACTGGACAGCCGTGTGGTTCCGGCATATCTGACAGATCGGAATGTTTTACAGGAGCCTTTCTGGAAAAGGGGACTTCCTGGCGGAGAGGAATTACAGAAGATCCGCAGGGATAACTGCCTGATGGCCAGAGTAGAGACAGCGGGACCGGAGCGGATCCAGGGATACAGTGTAATTCTGGGAGACGATAATGCCTGCTATGAAAAACATCTGTTGCTGATTCCCTGTGGGGAAACAGAAGGACAGGATGTGTGGTCCATGCAGTTGATGCCTGCCTACCGACAGGAACTGGAGGAAAATCTTCCGGATCAGAAAAATGTGGCATTGGGCGGCTTTTGTGTCCTCAGAGAAGGAGAACAACTGCCGGCGGGAAACTATACGATCGCTGTTCTTGTGGTGAATCGTGTCAGCAAGCTGAAACTTTGGAATACTACGGGAAAATATCTGACCGTAGAGCTTCCGGCAGCAAAAGAATAAAACAGATGCATGATCCGCTAAAATGCGGTGAAAGCATCACGGAGGAGACATATGTCAGAGAGCAACACCGAGATCAATTATAAGGAAGCCTACGAGAGAGAGCATGAAAAATGTGCGGATCTGGCGGACAAGATCGTAGTACTGGAATCGGAGAAGGAAGATCTGCAGTTCAAACTGGACCGAATCAAGAAAAATAAATTCTGGAAGGCTACAGGACCTGCCAGAAGTGTGATCCATTTTGCCCAGAGACAGAAGGAACGGCTGTCTCATTGCGGTGGTCCCAAAGATATTCTGCGGAAGATCCGTAACAAGAGTCACCAGAAGAGCCTGATGGAATCCTACGGTACCGGAAGCTTTCCCGATGCGGAGCAGAGGAAGAAAGAGGAAGAAACGGTATTCCCCTATATGCCGAAGATCAGTATTCTCGTGCCGTTGTGGAATAACAAGAGAGAGTTCCAGATACAGATGCTGGACTGCGTCATGAACCAGACCTATCAGAACTGGGAACTGTGTCTGGCGGACGGTTCCGATGCGGAACATGCTTACATCGAAGAACTCTGCAAGGAGTACGCGGCGAAATCAGATGGCCGTATTGTATATAAGCACCTGGACCATAACGGAGGTATTTCCTACAACACCAATGAGTGTTACAAGCTGGCCACCGGAGACTATATCGGACTGTTCGATCAGGATGACATTCTGCATCCTTCCGTATTGTATGCCTATGTGAAGGAAATCAATGAACAGGGTGCGGATTATCTGTACTGTGATGAGACCACCTTCCAGGAGGACAATATTAATAAAATGCTGACCATGCATTTTAAGCCGGATTATGCACCGGATAATCTGCGGGCCAACAATTATATCTGTCATTTCAGCGTCTTTTCCAGAAAACTTCTGGAAGGCGAGGAACTGTTCCGTACGGCTTTTGACGGTGCGCAGGACCACGATATGATCCTGCGTCTGACGGACAGAGCACAAAAGATCGTACATGTGCCCAGACTGATGTATTACTGGAGAAGCCATGCGGGCAGTACCGCCGCCAGTATTGACGCAAAGCCCTATGCCATCGAGGCGGCAAAGGGTGCCGTGGCGGATCATCTGAAAAAGCATGGATTCAAACATTTTCAGATCACCAGTACCAGAGCCTGTGCCACAATTTTCCGGATCCGCTATCAGATTCTGGGAGATCCGAAGATCTCCATCGTGATCGCCAACAAGGATCACGTGGAAGATCTGAAGAGATGTATTACTTCTATTCAGAAGAACAGCACCTGGAGCAACTACGAGATCATCGTGGTGGAGAACAACAGCACCACACCGGAAATCCGGGATTACTATTCCCAGCTGCTGGGATTGTCCGGCAATGATTCCTACGCAGAGAGATGCAAGCTGCATACCGTCTGCGGTCATGACGGCGGGATTCTGCACAGCGAGGACGGCCGGATCTCTGTGGTGACCTATCATGGTGACTTTAATTATTCTGCTGTAAATAATCTGGGAGTATCCTATGCCACCGGAGATTATATCCTTTTGCTGAACAATGATACGGAAGTGATCACTGCCAACTGGATGGAAGAGATGCTGATGTATGCACAGCGGGAAGATGTGGGTGCTGTAGGTGCAAAGCTGTATTATGCGGACAAGACGATCCAGCATGCCGGTGTAGTCATCGGACTGGGGGCACATCGCACCGCAGGACATACCCATTATCGTATTCCGGTACAGAACCTCGGCTACATGGGACGCCTGTGTTATACCCAGAATGCCACGGCAGTGACCGGAGCATGTCTGTTGGTGAAAAAGAGTCTGTATGAGCAGGTGGGAGGACTGGACGAGAGCTTTGTGATCTCTCTGAATGACGTGGATTTCTGCCTGAAACTGCGCAAACTGGGACTGCTGAATGTATGGACCCCTTTTGCGGAACTGTATCATTATGAATCTATTTCCAGAGGTCTGGATGATCAGGGAGAGAAGGCGGAGCGTTACAACAAAGAATCCGAGCATTTCCGTGAAAAATGGAAGGCAGAGCTGGAAGCAGGAGACCCCTATTACAACCCGAATTTCTCTCTGGATCGCAGTGACTACGCGCTGAGAGATCCGGTTAGCGGACGTTAAATTGCTCTTTTCAGTAAAGGTAATCTATGGTAGAATAATGGCGGAGAGCGTTTACTGAAGAAAGATAAAGATAGCGATAAAACAGGAGGATAGGAAAATGAGTTATATGGACGAACTGAATTTCTGGTTGAATGATGATTATTTTGACCAGAAGACCAAGGATGAACTTCTGGCAATCCGCAACAACGAGGCAGAAGTGGAAGATCGTTTTTACAAGGAACTGGAATTCGGTACCGGCGGTTTACGTGGCGTGATCGGTGCAGGAACCAACCGCATGAACGTATATACCGTTCGTAAGGCAACTCAGGGTCTTGCTAATTATATCATTAAGCGCGGCACCCAGAGCAAGGGTGTGGCTATCGCATTTGACTCCCGCCGCATGTCTCCCGAGTTTTCCGATGAGGCAGCAAGATGTCTGGCAGCCAATGGCATCAAGGCATACATTTTTGAATCTTTAAGACCTACCCCGGAACTGTCCTTTGCCCTTCGTACGCTGGGATGTACCGCAGGTATCGTAGTGACTGCAAGCCACAACCCTCCTGAGTACAACGGCTACAAAGTATACTGGGAGGACGGCGCACAGGTAACCGCTCCTATCGATAAGGACATCATCACCGAAGTACAGGCCATCAAGGATTATCATACCGTGAAGACCATGAGCAGAGAAGATGCGGAAAAAGCAGGCCTCTATCAGGTGATCGGTAAAGAGATCGATGACAAGTACATGGCTGAGCTGAAGAAGCAGATCATTCATCCCGATGTTATTCAGGAAATGGCTGATGACATCAAGATCGTATATACTCCGTTATGCGGTACCGGTAACAAGCCGGTAAGACGTATCCTGTCCGAGCTGGGATTTAAGCACGTCTATGTAGTTCCCGAACAGGAGAATCCGGATCCAAACTTCACCACACTGGATTACCCGAACCCTGAGGATCCCAAGGCATTTACATACGCACTGCGTCTGGCCAAGGAGAAGGATGCGGACATCGTTCTGGCAACCGATCCCGATGCAGACCGTCTGGGTGTGTATGCCAAGGATACCAAGACCGGCGAGTATGTGGCATTTACCGGTAACATGTCCGGTATGCTGATCGCAGAATATATCCTGAGAGAGAAGACTGCTACCGGCGCTATGCCCGAGAATCCCGCACTGGTAACCACCATCGTTACCACCAATATGACCAAGCCCATCACCGAAGCTTATGGTGTAAAGCTGATCGAAGTACTGACCGGCTTCAAGTTCATCGGTGAGCAGATCAAGTTCTTCGAGCAGACCGGCAGCAACAATTATGTATTCGGTCTGGAAGAGAGCTACGGCTGTCTGGCAGGTACTCATGCAAGAGATAAGGATGCAGTTGTAGCAGTTATGTGTCTGTGTGAAGTGGCGGCTTACTGCAAGAAGCACAACATGACTCTGTGGGATATGATGGTATCCATGTATGAGAAATACGGTTACTTCAAGGAGACCCAGTACACCATTACCATGAAGGGTATCGACGGTGCAAGACAGATCGCCGAGATCATGGATAAGCTTCGTAAGAATCCGCCCAAGGCATTCGGTGACCTGAAAGTGGAGAAATTCCGTGACTATCTGAACGATGTAGTCATCGACATGGAGAGCGGCGAGAAGACCACTACCGGACTTCCCAAGTCTAATGTCCTGTATTTTGAGCTTCCCGACAATGCATGGTGCTGCGCCCGTCCTTCCGGAACCGAGCCCAAGATCAAGTTCTACATGGGTGTTAAAGGTAACAGCATAGAGGATGCACAGGCCAAGGTAGAGAAGCTGACCGAGGATGTAAAGGCTGTACTGTAACCACCATGAGCAAATAGCATGCAAGTATGTTATTCAGGAAAGCTCTGGAAGAGCGATTTTGCGAATGGGGTTCTGAATAGTTAATGTTATTTTTAAGAGCGAATCGCCCGGGAAGGGCGATTTGCTCTTTTATAAAAGTGGAGGTATCCGTGGCAAAGCTGAACATAGCAAACCTTAAGAAAACTCTATATTATTTGCAACGCAACGGCCTGAGGGAAACCTGGATCTCTGTAAGGGAACGCCTGACAGAGACAGACCGCTATTTTTATGTGCCCTGTCCGGAAGAGGAACTGGAAAGGCAAAGTTGCAGAAAATGGGATAATCCGGTTACACTCAGCATTGTGGTGCCGTTGTACCGTACCCCGGAAATCTATCTGAACAGAATGATAACAAGCGTTATGCAACAGAGCTATCCTCACTGGGAACTGATTCTGGCGGATGCCACAGAGGATCACAGTGTGGAGGAGACGTTGACAAACCAGGGATTCCTGACAGAACGGCTCCCGGAAAATGCGGAAACTATTGCAGCGGATGCAAGGATCCACTATATACACCTTACGGAAAATGCAGGAATTGCGGCGAATACCAATCAGGCATTACCCTATGCAAGGGGAGAATATATCGGCCTGCTGGATCATGATGATGTATTGACACCGGATGCTCTGTATGAGATGGCAGATGCTATTACCAAAGCAAATGACAGAGGTGTCAGAGTTGCATTCGCTTATTCGGATGAAGACAAATGCAACGGGGATGAGACAAAATATTACGATCCCAACCATAAAGAAGACTTTAATTACGATTTAATCCTGAGTAATAACTATATCTGCCATTTTCTGGTGATGGATGCAGATCTGATGAAGAAACTTGCCTTCCGGCCAGAATGCGACGGTGCCCAGGACTATGATCTGGTGCTGCGGGCAGTGTCAGAGGTGCTGGCTGCAGATGGCCGCTCCGGGGAGGAGAGAATTCTTCATATTCCCAGAGTGCTGTATCACTGGAGATGCCATGAAGCATCTACAGCAGCCAATCCCCACAGCAAGAAATATGCTTACGAAGCGGGGCTGCGTGCACTGCAGGATCATGCGGCAGAACGTGGGATCCCGGCAAAGGCAGAGGAGACCAGACATGTAGGATTTTATCGGTTACAATATACAGAGGTATTACAGGAGAGACCGGATGTGGCTGCAGTAGGTGGAAGAGTGCTGTCTGGGAAAAACCGCGGCAGGATCGCCGGCGGCAGAATGACTGCGGACGGAAAGGTGTTCTACGAGGGACTGCCGAAGGACTTTGGCGGTTATCTTCACCGGGCGGAGCTGTCCCAGGATGCAGAAGCGTTAGACCTTCGCTGCATCAGGATCCGGTCAGCTGACAGGGAATTGTTTGAAAAAATCGTGGGAGTGCCTTATACGGAAGTAGTAAGAGGTCCGGAACAACAGCCGGTATTTGACAGCTCCACACTGCCTGCCGGGGCAGATATCCGGCTTTTAAGTCTGCAATTATCGGAAGCATTACGAAAACGGGGAAGACTGCTGTATCTGCCGGAGTATCCGGAGAAATGGGAGAGACTATGAAGGAAGTAACCGTCGTTATACCCAATTACAACGGAATGAAATATTTACCGGAATGCATGGCTTCCCTGTGTCAGGGACAGGAAAATGCACCGGAATATGAAGTGCTGATCATAGACAATGGTTCTGCTGACGGGAGCGTGGAATATCTGGACAGCGAATGGTGTCGCAAAAAAGAGGCACCGGCAGAAGAGGGGGGAAAACCGCAGGTGCGTCTGATCGCCCTGCCGGAGAACACCGGCTTCTGTCATGCGGTGAATCTGGGAATCCGGGAGGCACGAAGCCCCTATGTGATCCTGTTGAACAACGATACCAGAGTAGAAGCTGGATTTGTGAAAGGATTGTATGATGCCATTCGGAAGGATGAAAAGATCTTTTCCGTCAGCGCCAAAATGCTTATGTGGGATAAGCCAGAGCTGCTGGATGATGCGGGAGACCGCTACTGCGTTCTGGGATGGGCATATTCCCGGGGAAAAGGCCGGCCTGCTGTGGATTATGACAAGAATGTCAGCATATTCTCAGCCTGTGGCGGAGCGGCAATTTACAGACGTCAGGTATTTGAGGAGATCGGCTATTTTGACGAAGCGCATTTTGCTTATCTGGAAGATCTGGATATCGGTTACCGTGCCCGGATCTACGGCTATGAGAACCGGTACGAGCCGACGGCATCCGTTCTGCATTACGGCAGTGCTTCTACGGGATCCCGCTACAATTCCCGGAAAACGGAACTTTCTTCTTCCAATAATATCTATGTCATCGGCAAAAATATGCCGCTACTACAGTGGATCCTGAATCTGCCGTTCTTTTTGCTTGGATTTGGCATAAAATTTCTGTTTTTTTGTAAGAAGAGAATGGGAAAACTATATTTAAAGGGATTGGCCGAAGGGTGGAAACGTACCGTGGGTCCTGTGGGAAAGCAGGCAAAGGTGCACTTTCAATGGAGCCATCTATGGAATTATGTGAAGATTCAGTGGCAATTATACCTGAATGTTTTTCGAATTCTTATGAAATCTTAAGAAATCGCTTCATAAATTCTTAAGTTGAGAAAAAACCACCGTTATTGTAGAATGAAATCGTTGAAAAGAAGCTTTTCGGACTTAAAGATTGGGTGACCCGTATGATAAAAGACAACCAGAAAGTCTTTAACAGGCTTCTTGTGATAATAGATGCGCTGATCACGGCAGCATCTTTTGTCCTTGCCTATTATATCAAATTTTATATCTTAAATGACGGTCCGGGGATCGGTGTCCTGCCGGTGCAGGATTATTATATGCTGCTTCCCTTTATTGTACCCGGTTATATGTTCCTGTATTACCGGTGCAGTGTGTATTCCCCGAAGCGTACGGTTCGCCGCAGACATGAGATATACAGTATCCTGCAGGCGAATACCATTGGCCTGGCGGCTTTGATCATTATTTTATATATGATCATCCGTGAGATCAATTTTTCACGATCCGTCATGGCAATTTTTTATGTCCTGAATGTTTTTCTGACTTCCGTATTCCGTATCATCATGCGCAAGGCATTGCGTTCCATACGGAAAAAAGGATACAATCTGAAGCATATTTTGCTGGTAGGTTATTCCCGGGCGGCGGAGGAATATATTGACAGAATCCTCAGCAATCCCCAATGGGGATATGTAGTGTGTGGTATTCTGGATGAGCACATCCCGGGCGGCACGACCTATAAGGGAGTGAAAGTACTGGGAACGCTTGGTAATCTGGAATACATCCTTCCGGAGAACAAGCTGGATGAAATCGCAATCACACTTTCCCTGAAGGATTATGATTATCTGGAAGGTGTGGTGGATATCTGTGAGAAATCCGGGGTGCACACCAAATTCATTCCGGATTACAGCAGTCTGATCCCCAGCAGACCCTATACGGAGGATCTGATGGGATTACCGGTGATCAATATCCGGTATGTACCGCTGACGAACACAGGCAATATGGTGATCAAGCGGGCAATGGATATCGTTGGTTCCATTTTCGGTATCATTATTACCTCACCGATCATGCTCATATCAGCAATTCTGGTAAAGCTGTCCAGCCCGGGACCGGTGATCTTTAAGCAGGAACGGGTAGGACTTCATAATAAGCCGTTTTATATGTACAAATTCCGCAGCATGGCAATGCAGACGGCGGCGGAAGAGAAAAAGGGATGGACGGTACGCAATGACCCCAGAGTCACCGGTATCGGTAAGGTTCTCAGACGTACCAGTATCGATGAACTTCCCCAGCTGTTCAATATCTTAAAAGGAGATATGAGTCTGGTCGGTCCCAGACCGGAAAGACCGCAGTTTGTGGAAAAGTTCAAGGAAGAGATTCCCCGTTACATGGTAAAACATCAGGTACGGCCGGGACTGACCGGATGGGCACAGGTGAATGGCTTGCGCGGTGATTCCTCCATCAAGAAGAGAATCGAATATGATATTTACTATATTGAGAACTGGACCATTGGATTTGATATCAAAATCATTCTTATGACGTTCTTTACAGGATTTATCAATAAAAATGCTTATTAGTACAAGGAGAAGACAAGATGGCAACAAATTCTAACAACAATGGCGGCAATGGTCAGAGACCTGCCGGAAGCGGAAGAAAACCTTCCGGAAGCGCACAGAGACCTACAGGTCAGAGACCTGCCGGCAGTGGACAGAGAACCGGAGCTGCGAACGGACAGAAGAGAATGTCTGCCAAACAGCGTGCAGCCAAGAAGAGAAAAAAGGTTATCATCTTTGGCATAGAGATCGTAGTGATCCTGTTCATGGTAGCATTATTGTATCTGGTAATGACTCATACCAGCAATGAGGGCCCCAAGGTAACCGTTCTGGAGACAGAAGAACTTCAGATTCCCGAAGAGGTGCAGCAGGATGAAACTATGAAGGGCTATATGAACATTGCCCTGTTCGGTGTGGACGCCACCAAGGAAAGCCTGTTGTACAAGGGCAGCCGAAGCGATAGTATCATGATCGCCAGCATCAACATGGATACCGGTGATATCAAACTGGTCAGCGTATATCGTGATACGTACCTGAATATCGGTACGGATTCCTACCAGAAATGCAATGCCGCTTATTCCTATGGCGGAGCAGAGCAGGCGGTTAAGATGCTGAACATGAATCTGGATATGGATATTACGAACTTTGTGACCGTAGGCTATAAAGGACTGAGCGAAGTGATCGACGGTCTGGGCGGTATCTATATTGATGTGGACTCTGAGGAGATCAAGCATATCAACAACTATCAGATCGGTATTGCAGAAGTTTTGAAATGCGATTATACACCGGTAACTGAGACCGGTATGCAGCTGTTGAATGGTCTGCAGGCTACTGCTTACTGCCGTATCCGTTATACCGCTGGTAACGACTTTAAGCGTGCTGCCCGTCAGCGTGAAGTTATTCAGGCAATCGAAGATCAGGCAAAGAAAGCAGATTATGCAACATTGTCCAAGGTATTCAACAGTGCCATCGACGACATTTACACCAGTCTGGATTCCAAGGACATCCTGGATCTGCTGGGCAATATTTCAAATTATCGCATAGTGGACGAAGGAGGTTTCCCCGAAGAGACCATGCGTGACACCGGCAATATCGGTGCAAAGGGAAGCTGTGTTATTCCGGTAAATCTCGAAAGCAATGTAGTATGGCTGCATCAGTTCCTGTTTGATGATGCCAACTATTCCGTAACCAGCAACGTGAAGGAATACAGCAATAAGATTGAATCTGACACATCACCTTATATGAATAAGTAAGAAACAGTGTATAGAGTAAAGCAACAGGAATACAAGGGAGTCTTCCGGAATCTGCCGGGGCTCCCTTGTGCATTACCCAGAAGGTTATAATCCTCTTGGACAGTAGGAAAAGGCTTGTGCCGCAATAAGAGTTAAAGTATAATGAACCAGAGATTGGAAAAGTGAGGAGCACTCTGACATGGAGATAGATGTGATCATTCCCCTGTATAAGCCGGGAAAAGAATTATTTACATTATTGGATAAACTGGGCAGTCAGAGCGTACCGGTACATCAGGTGATTCTTCTGAATACGGAAGAAAAATATTTTGAACAGCTGATCTACGGAATCAGATTTCTGGAAACCTATCAGAATATCAAGATATACCATGTATCCAAAAGAGAGTTCGATCATGGCGGTACGAGACGGATGGGAGTAAAAAAGTCTTCTGCGGATGTCTTCGTGATGATGACACAGGATGCCATGCCGAAAGATGACAGGCTGATCGAAAAACTGGTGGAACCCCTGCAGGGGGAAGTGGCGGTGGCCTATGCGAGACAGCTGCCCCGAGAGGATTCGACACCGGTGGAGAGCTATACCAGAGAATTTAACTATCCGGCAAAGTCCCGGATCAAATCGGCAGCAGACCTGGACAGCCTGGGGATCAAGACCTTTTTCTGCTCCAATGTCTGTGCGGCCTATCGCCGGGAGATCTATGAGGAACTGGGCGGGTTCGTCAGACATACGATATTTAATGAAGATATGATCTATGCGGCAAAGGCGGTGGAAGCAGGATACTCTGTGGCTTATGCGGCGGATGCGCAGGTGGTGCATTCTCATAATTATACCAACGGGCAGCAGTTCCACAGAAACTTTGACCTGGGAGTATCGCAGGCAGAGCATCCCGAGATTTTTGCAGCATATCCTTCGGAGTCCGAGGGAAAACGAATGGTGAAAGATGTGACGGTATATTTGCGCAGCAACCATATGTCTGCCGGATTGCCCCATTTTTATATGCAATGCGCCTGTAAATATGCAGGTTATTTACTGGGAAAGAACTATCGCAGGCTCCCGAAAAAATGGGTACTTGCTTTTACTTCCAACAAGGAATACTGGAAACAGAACAGAAAGGATGTATGACTATGTGTGGTATTGTAGGTTATATTGGAACAGAACAGGCAGCACCGATCATTCTGGACGGTCTGTCCAAGTTGGAATACCGTGGATATGATTCCGCAGGTATGGCGATTTTTGACGGTGAGAAGATCAACACCAGAAAAGCAGTGGGAAGACTTAAGGTTCTGGAGAACCTGACCCACGGCGGAGAGAATATGAAAGGAACCTCCGGTATCGGACATACCCGTTGGGCAACTCACGGAGCTCCCAGCGATATCAATTCCCATCCGCATATGAACAATGCGGGAACCATTGCCGTGGTACACAACGGCATTATCGAGAACTATATTCCCCTGAAGAAAAAGATGCAGGATAAGGGGTATCAGTTCGTATCCGAGACTGATACCGAGGTATTGGCACATCTGTTAGACTATTATTACAAGGGAAATCCTCTGGAAGCCATCACGAAGGTGCTTCATCGTGTGGAAGGCTCTTATGCGCTGGGGATCATGTTTGCAGATCAGCCGGATAAGATTTTTGCAGCCCGCAAGGACAGCCCGCTGATCGTAGGAAAGAGCGACAACGGCAGCTTTATCGCTTCCGATGTTCCTGCGATATTGAAATATACCAGAACCGTATATTATGTAGACAATCAGGAAGTTGTGGAATTACAGCAGGGTAGTCTGCGTTTCTTCTCCGTGGATGAGGAAGAGATCGAGAAGCAGCCGGTGACCATTGACTGGGATGCCAATGCGGCAGAAAAGGCTGGATATGAGCACTTCATGCTGAAAGAGATCTATGAGCAGCCGAAGACCATCAACGATACCATCTCTCCGAGAATCAAGGATAATGATATTGTGATCGAAGAGCTGAACATGAGTGATGAAGAGATCAAAGAGATCACGAAGATCCATATTGTGGCCTGCGGCTCCGCATATCATACCGGAGTTACCGCAAAATATGTGATCGAGGGTCTGGCAAGAATCCCGGTAGAAGTGGATGTGGCCAGTGAATTCCGTTATCGTGATCCGATTCTTCAGAAGGGTAATATGGTCATTGTCATCAGCCAGTCCGGTGAGACGGCAGATACTCTGGCAGCACTGAGAGAGTCCAGGGAAAGGGGCTTCAAGGTACTGGGCATTGTCAATGTGGTGGGAAGCTCCATTGCCAGAGAGGCAGACAGTGTTATGTATACCTGGGCAGGTCCCGAGATCGCAGTGGCTACCACCAAGGCTTACAGTGCACAGCTAACTGCACTTTACATGCTGGCTATGAAATTCGCCAGGGTACGTGGTACTATTGATCAGGAGAAGTTCGCCGGTATGCTGACAGATTTAAGATGCCTGCCGGATCAGATCGAACTGCTTCTGGGACAGAAGGAGAAGATCCAACATTTTGCCAACCGTTACGTGGGAGCAAGAGATATCTTCTTCATCGGACGCGGTATTGATTACGCGATTTCACTGGAAGGATCCTTGAAACTGAAGGAGATCTCCTATATTCATTCCGAGGCTTATGCAGCTGGAGAACTGAAGCATGGTACGATTTCTCTGATCGAAGATGGTACGCTGGTAGTGGCTTTGGCAACCCAGCCGGATCTGTTCCAGAAGACCATCAGTAATATGGTAGAAGTAAAAGCAAGAGGAGCCTTTGTTATGGCAGTCACCATTGAAGGCAACAAGGCCATTGAGAAAGCGGCGGATTATGTAATATACATCCCCGAGACCAATCCGTACTTTACCAATTCTCTGGCAATCATTCCTTTGCAGTTGTTCTCCTACTATGTGGCAGTGGGACGCGGCTGTGACGTGGATAAACCCAGAAACCTGGCAAAATCCGTTACTGTTGAGTAGAGTGTAATAACTTACCCATAGAGAGACTGCTTGCAGGCAGAACAGACTCTCTGTTTTTTCAGGATTCATAATTGCTTCAGAAAGTTATCACAATTCGGACACAATTGACGGATATACTGTGTTCATAAGGTGAGAGGAAGAAATGAAACAGGTAATGGTAAAAAGAGTTTCTCACTTGCAACAGGATAGGAGGAAGCAATATGTACGAGAATGATAATTTTTCCGGTTACGGAACCGGCAATGAAAATACAACCGGTACATTCAGTGGAGCAGATCTGAATGAGACAAGAACAGAAAACAGTTATGGCTATGAAAATCATAGTACTACCCAGAGTGCAGCAGGAAGCACGAATGGTTACACCACTTATCAGATGGGCGGAACCACAGGCAGCAACAATACGGAGCCTAAGAAAACCCAAAAACATGGCGGTTACTTCCGGAAGGCAATGGTAAGTGTCAGCCTGGGATTGTTCTTCGGACTGTTCGCAGGAATCGGTTTCTATGCAGTACAGCAGGGAACCGGGATGTTTACGACCAGCACAGATACCGCAGTGGTAGATGAGATCGCTTCTGAGGCAACGACAGAAAGTACCCAGAGTGCACAGCTGGCTACCAATGTTACTTATGTAGAGTCCGATGTATCCAATGTGGTAGAAAAAGTAATGCCTGCCATGGTATCCATCGTAAATAACTTTACCGAGACAGCCAATGTCTTCGGACAGCAGTACACACAGGAAGAAGCAGCCAGTGGTTCCGGTATCATTGTAGGTAAGACCGATGATGAACTGCTGATCGTATCCAATAATCATGTAGTAGAGAGTGCAGATACTCTGACCGTTACTTTTATCGATGGCAGTGAAGCACAGGCACAGGTCAAAGGACTGGATTCCGACATGGATCTGGCAGTGATCGCAGTATCTTTAAATGATCTGAGTGATGATACCAAGAATGCTATTACAGTAGCAACACTTGGCAGCAGTGATGATCTGAAGCTTGGTGAGCCGGTCATCGCTATCGGTAATGCCCTTGGCTATGGTCAGTCTGTTACCAACGGTATTGTAAGTGCCCTGAATCGTGAGATCACTCTGGAGAACGGCTCTACCGGTACTTTCATCCAGACCAACGCAGCCATCAACCCCGGTAACTCCGGCGGTGCACTGCTGAACATGAATGGTGAGGTTATCGGTATCAACTCCAACAAGATCGGTGGTACTGCCGTAGAAGGTATGGGATATGCTATCCCGATTACTTCGGCAAGTCCTATCATTGCAGATCTGATGGAGCGTCAGACCAGAACCAAGGTAGCTGAGGATGAAGTCGGTTACATCGGCATCATCTCCCTGCAGGAAGTAACTTCCCAGATCTCCCAGATGTACAACATGCCGGAAGGTATCTATGTAGTATCTGTAGAGGAAGGCAGCGCTGCAGCCAATGCCGGTATCATGAAAGGTGATATCATTACCAAATTTGACGGCAGCAGTATCTCTTCCTACTCTGATCTGCAGAAAACTTTACAGTATTATGCGGCCGGTGATTCCGTAACCGTAACGGTACAGAGACCTCAGAACGGTGAATATGTATCCATCGAGCTGAATCTGACACTGGGCAGCAGACCTGCAAGCCAGAAATAAAGAAATAACAGGTAAATAAAAGGAAATGGAAAGAGACCCGGGCGAGACATATGGTTTTGCCCGGGTCTTGTAATATTTACCAAAATATGAATAGTTATAAATGGTTTAGAAAAACTTAACTTGTGCCCCGCTACTTCATTGAGTATAATAAGCGTAGGCAATGAGAAGTGTCAGACACGGGTATTATGCAATATGACTGCTTGCAGGCATTATTGCGTAATGGCCGGGGATGATAGGGCGAAGCCCGGATATCGAGGGAACACGAAGTGTTGCCGAGATACACTGCGAAGATGCTTTGGAGCCGGGGATGATAGGGCGAAGCCCGGATATCGAGGGAACACGAAGTGTTACCGAGATACACTGCGGAATAGTGGTAGGAAACAAAGAGGAGAATAACATGACAGATAATTATAATGATGATTATAGAGAAGTGATCCCTGAGGAGGAAAAAACAGAGACCAATGTGAGTGAAACTCAGGATAACGAAAAAAATAACGGAAACACACAGGTGGCGGATACTGCAAAAGAAAATTCCACCGAAAAAAAGTCAGAGGACAAAAAGGACAGCAGCGAATACGAAGATGTCTGCTTTATCTGCCGCAGACCGGAGAGCAAAGCCGGTAGAATGTTCAAGCTGCCCAACCATATCTGCATCTGCGATGATTGCATGCACAAGACCATGGAGACTGTGAGCCAGTTCGATTATCAGGGAATGTTGAACAATCCCAATGATTTCAACCAGTTTAACGGACAGAACGGATTCCCCAACATCAGTTTTGTGAATCTGGCGGATCTTCAGGGAGACGGCGGTATTCCCAACAAGCAGAAACTCAAGAAGAAAAAGAAGGCGGAAGGTCCCAAACCGGTATTCAATATCAAGGACATTCCGGCACCTCATAAGATCAAGGCCAGTCTGGATGAATACGTGGTAGGACAGGAAAAAGCCAAGAAGGTCATCTCCGTAGCAGTATACAACCATTACAAGAGAGTGGCCACTGACACTATGGATGAGATTGAGATCGAAAAGTCCAACATCCTCATGATTGGCCCCACCGGTTCCGGTAAGACCTATCTGGTAAAGACACTGGCAAAACTTCTGGATGTGCCTCTGGCTATTGCTGATGCCACCTCTCTGACTGAGGCCGGTTATATCGGTGATGATATCGAGAGCGTGGTATCCAAATTGCTGGCAGCGGCGGGCAATGACGTAGAAAAGGCGGAAAAAGGTATCATCTTCATCGATGAGATCGACAAGATCGCCAAGAAGAAAAACACCAACTCCCGGGATGTCAGCGGAGAGAGTGTACAGCAGGGTATGTTGAAGCTTCTGGAAGGTGCGGAAGTGGAGGTGCCGGTAGGTGCCAACAGCAAAAATGCCATGGTACCTCTGGCAACGGTGAACACCCGTAACATTCTGTTTATTTGCGGTGGTGCGTTTCCGGATCTGGACGAGATCATCAAGGAGCGCCTGACCAAGACCGCATCCATCGGTTTCAACTCGGAACTGAAGGATAAATACGATAAAGATACCGATATTTTATCCAAGGTGACTGTGGAGGATATCCGCAAGTTTGGTATGATTCCGGAATTTATCGGTCGTCTGCCGATCATTTGTACTTTACAGGGATTGTCAAAGGATATGCTGGTGAAGATCCTGAAAGAGCCGAAGAATGCGATTCTTAAGCAGTACCAGAAGCTGTTGGAGCTGGATGAGGTAAAACTGGAGTTCACAGACGATGCCCTGGATGCCATTGCCGAGAAGGCAATGAAGCGCGATACCGGTGCCAGAGCTCTGCGCTCCATCATCGAGGACTTCATGCTGGATATCATGTATGAGATCCCGAAGGATGATAACATCGGAAGGGTTACCATTACCAGAGAGTACATTGAAGGAACCGGCGGCCCCATCATCGACATCCGCAGCAATGAAATTCTGGAACAGGTGGAGAACCTGAAGCAGATTCCGGTGGAAGAGAAATAAATTGAGAGTTAGTGAAATACATTGGCAAAATCCACGAACTCCCGGAGCATGCGATACACATGTCTCGATGTAAGGTCTCCGGATGTGAATTTTCTACGAAAAGTGATGAGTAGTTCTCGTCATGACGGGGCCGCCTACAGTCGACATCCATGTCGACAATCGGCTGACGCGGACATCGTGTCCGCTTTCCCCCTGCCTTTCAGCACTTTTCTAGAAAATATCAACATCCTCCGACAAACATCTTCGACATGGCACCGCATAC
>ERZ1027225.205-NODE-205-length-30623-cov-6.206327_pt1 | contig 30623 bp, 27 predicted proteins | sample MGYA00519479_ERZ1027225 | MGnify/ENA primary metagenome ERZ1027225 (study PRJEB26926, sample SAMN06164471) | human gut metagenome | biome: ENVO:00009003; feature: ENVO:2100002; material: ENVO:00002003 | host: Homo sapiens | place: USA | collected 2012 ... | reverse complement strand
CACCAGGCATGTGGCAACTGCGGTTACTACAAGGGCGAGGAAGTCATCAAGAAGGGCTAATTTGCGCAGAATTGGTGGCACATTGGTGTTATGTACAGAAGGGGAGGGCGCAATGCCTTCCCCTTCTTGCTTTGTCTTGAAAACGAAATTGTGAGGTGAAAGCATGGCCATCAGGATCGACCGCGTGGACGCGGGCAGCGAGGCGGAAGCCCTCGGCCTCGCCGGCGGCGACGAGCTGCTGAGCGTGGACGGCAACGAGCTGAACGACACGCTGGACTATGATTTTTATACCGACAGCAAGAGCTTCCACCTCAAAGCGAGAGTGGCGGACGGCATCCGGGAGTGGGATGTCCGGCGGGAAGAGCGCGGCCCCTTCGGCTGCGACTTCTCCACCTATCTGGGCGACCAGAAGCACTCCTGCTCCAACCACTGTATGTTCTGCTTCATCGACCAGCTGCCCCCGGGAATGCGTGAGAGCCTCTACTTCAAGGACGACGACGAGCGCCTGTCCTTTTTGTTTGGCAACTATATCACCATGACCAACATGCAGGACCACGAGATCGACCGCATCATCAAGATGCATATCTCGCCCATCAACATTTCAGTCCACACCACCAATCCCCAGCTCCGCGTGCGGATGCTGGCGAATAAACGGGGCGGCGAGGTGCTGAAGTACCTGCCCCGTCTGGTGGAGGGCGGCATCGCCGTCAACTGCCAGCTGGTGCTCTGCCGGGGCATCAACGACGGCGACGAGCTCCGCCGCACCCTCACCGACCTGCTGGAGCTGACCCCGATGGTGCAGAGCGTGGCGGCAGTCCCCTGCGGCGTGACGGATTACCGCCAGAACCTTTTCAAGCAGACGCCCTACGACGCTGAGACCAGCGCCGCCGTCATCGACATCATGGAAGAGTTCGGCGACGAGTGCAAGCGCCGCCACGGCAAGCGCATCATCTACCCCAGCGATGAGTGGTACCTCAAGGCCGGCCGCCCCATCCCGGAGCCGGAGTTCTATGAGGACTACGACCAGCTGGAAAACGGCGTGGGCATGATGAGCCTCTTCCGGGAGGAATTTCTGGCCGAGCTGGAAAAGCCCCACCGCATCTATGGCACCAAAAAGATGGATGTCGTCACCGGCACCATGGCCGCGCCCCTTATCACCGAGATGATGGACGAGCTGCGCCGCCAGTACCCCATGATAGAAGTAAACGTGCATCCCATCAAAAACAACTTCTTCGGCGGCAACGTCGGCGTGGCGGGCCTCGTCACGGCGACCGACATCATCGCTCAGTGCGAGGGCCGGCTGTCCAGCGGTACCCTGGGCGTGCCTGCCGTGATGCTGCGGGAGGAGAAGGACACCTTCCTCGATGATATGACCATCGAGCAGCTGGGCCAGCGGCTCGGCGTAAAGGTGGAAGTCCTGCCCACCAGCGGCGGCGACGAGGCCAAGGCCCTGCTGCGCAGCGGCCTGCATATCGCCCGCCGGAGAAGACCGTAATTTTACCCCTTTTGTGAAAGGAGGAACCCCCTATGAGCAAACCGATCGTTGCTGTGGTGGGCCGCCCCAACGTGGGCAAGTCCACCCTGTTCAATAAGCTCTGCGGCCAGCGTCTGGCCATCGTGGAGGATACCCCGGGCATCACCCGCGACCGCATCTTCGCCAACTGCGAGTGGAGCGGCCACGAGTTCCTGCTGGTGGATACCGGCGGCATTGAGCCCAAGGCCACCGAGGGCATTCTGGCCCACATGCGTGAGCAGGCCCAGATCGCCATCGACACCGCCGACTGCATCATCATGGTGGTGGACGTGCGCAACGGCCTGACCGCCGCCGACGAGGACGTGGCCCATATGCTGCGCCGCAGCCACAAGCCCATCATCCTCGCCGTCAACAAATGTGACAATGTGGGCGAGACCCCCATGGAGCTCTACGAGTTCTATAACCTCGGCTTCGACGAAGTCATGCCCATCTCGTCCGTCCACGGCCACGGCACCGGCGACCTGCTGGACGCTGTCTGCGCCCACCTCGATTTCAGCGAGACCGTCGTGGAGGAAGACCGCATCCCCGTCGCCATCATCGGCCGCCCCAACGTGGGCAAGTCCAGCCTGACCAACCGCATCCTCGGTGAGAACCGCATGATCGTGGCCAACGAGGCCGGCACTACCCGCGACGCCATCGACACCCCCGTGGACAACGCTTACGGCAAGTTCATCTTCACCGATACCGCCGGTCTGCGCAAGCGCAGCAACATCACCGACGGCCTCGAGCGCTACATGGTCGTCCGCGCACTGGCCGCCGTCGAGCGCAGCCGCGTGGCCCTCATCCTCGTGGACGCCACCGTCGGCTTCACCGAGCAGGACAGCAAGGTGGCCGGCTACGCCCACGACCAGGGCAAGGCCTGCATCATCGTCGTCAACAAGTGGGACGCCGTGGAGGGCAAGGAGACCAACACCATGGAACTGCAGCGCCGGGGCTATGCCGAGTGCTTCAGCTTCATGGGCTACGCTCCCATCATCTTCATCTCGGCCCAGACCGGCTACAACGTCAACAAGCTGATGCAGCTCATCCGCGACGTGGACAGCCAGAACGGTGCCCGCGTGCCCACCGGTGTGCTGAATGAGATGCTGGCCCGTGCCACCGCTCGGATGCAGCCGCCCAGCGACAAGGGCCGCCGCCTGAAGATCTTCTACCTGACCCAGGCTTCCACCCGTCCGCCGACGTTCGTGGCTTTCGTCAACGCAAAGCACCTGTTCCACTTCAGCTATCAGCGGTATATCATCAACCAGATCCGCGAGAACTTCGGTCTGGAGCACACCCCCATCCGCCTTGTCGTGCGTGAGCGCGGCTCCGGCGAGGTGGGCGCGAAGGACGTATAAGGAAGGGAGACTGGTTCTATGACCGCATTTCTCATTGTGCTGGTGGTCGCTGCCGAAGCCTATCTGCTGGGCAGCGTGGACACCGGCATCCTCGTCAGCAAGTATCTGTACCATGACGACGTCCGCACCCACGGCTCGGGAGCTGCCGGTATGACCAACATGCTGCGCACCTTCGGCAAGAAGGCCGCTGCCCTCACGGCGGTGGGCGATGTGCTCAAGGGCGTCGTGGCCGTCTGCCTTGGCCGGTGGCTGTTCGGCCATCTGCCCGCCGACGCTGCTGTCTCGCCCTATCTGGGCGTCTACCTCGCCGCCATCCTCGCCGTGGTGGGCCACTCCAAGCCCATCTACTTCGGCTTCAAGGGCGGCAAGGGCGTGCTGGTGGCTGCCGGTGCCATTCTGGCAGTCCAGCCGGTGCTGCTGCCGGTGCTGGCACTCATCTTCCTCGTCTGCCTGGTCCCCACCGGCATGGTGTCGCTGGGTAGCATCACCATGGCCGCGGCTTACCCGGTGCTGACGCTGGTGTACAGCCTCATGCGCGGCCTGCCGACTCAGGACGTGGTGGTCTGCACCGTCGGCGCTGCCATCATGGGCGGCATGGTCATCTGGATGCACCGTTCCAACATCCAGCGCATCCGGGACGGCAAGGAGTACCGTTTCGGCCAGAAGCACAAGAGCAACTAAGCATAAAAAGATGCCCCGCAGGCAGCTCTCGACGAGCGTCCTGCGGGGCATTTTACTTGTCAGGATCATTCCGGGTCTGCTTCCAGCAGCGTGTCGGTGTTGTCCTCGTACTTGGGGTCTTCGATGGCGACTTCAAGCTCCGTGTTGGTGTCGTCATGATGCAGGTGCTTGCGCAGCCGGGCGGCGAATTCCTCTGACGGGATGCCGCTCTGGCTGGGGGAAAGGTCGGGCGCGGGGTGGCCGTCGGGCAGATGAGCGCCGAAGGCCGGCACGAAGAAGAACCTCCGCACGATGAAGATGAGGGCGATGGCGCTCACGCTCAGCAGGTTCTCCATGGCGGATTCGTGCCCCACCACCATGTGGCGGGCGATGGCGTAGAGCAGCACTTCGAGGCTGGAACCGGGGCTGTGCTTGGCCAGCATCTTGATAAACTCGATGCCGATGACGATGTCCAGCGCCCGCTGTAAGAAGATGCTCACCTCGACGTCGTTGCCGTCGAACAGCAGGCCGGGCATCCACTGCAGCAGCGGCACCATCGACAGCAGCAGGCCGATGAGGACGAGGCCGGACAACAGGATCTCGAGCAGGGTGGCTGCGCTGATGATCTTGTTGCGCAATTCGGCGCGGCTGTGGCTTTCAACACGGGAATTGGACATGGGCAGGGACCTCTCTTTCAAATTTGAACGGAAATCTTTTACAACAGTTCGATTCTATTGTAACAAAAGCGAAAAACGAAGTCAATTTCTCCGGCTAAGAAAGCTGGCCAGCATGAAAAACTGGAATCGAAGGCAGACAAAAGGGGCCGTCCGCACCCGGAATGGAGTGCAGACGGCCCCTCTTTGTGCTGAAAAGGCGGCTTAGGCCTCAGCGATGGCTTCGATCTCACAGAGCACGCCCTTGGGCAGGTCTTTCACGGCCACGCAGCTGCGGGCGGGCTTGGAGGTGAAATACCTGGCGTACACCTCGTTGAAAGCGGCAAAGTCGGCGATGTCGGCCAGGAAGCAGGTGGTCTTGACCACCTTGTCAAAGCCCACGCCGGCAGCTTCGAGGATAGCGCCCACATTGCGGCAGCTCTGGTCAGCCTGTGCGGCGATGCCCTCGGCGACTGCGCCGGTGGCGGGGTCTACCGGGATCTGGCCGGAGGTGAAGACGAGACCGCCCACGGTGTAGCCCTGAGAGTAGGGGCCGATGGCGCCGGGAGCTTTTTCGGTGCTGATGATGTTCATATCGATTACCTCACATATCATAAATAGGGGAGTCTCCCGCCAAAAGGGGAGCCGATGAAAAAAGTCTACCACCAACTGTCCCCGTCGTCAACGGGCGGCAGGGAACGGTCCCGGAATTTCCGGAAAAAGGGAATGTAAAATTATTTGGAAAAATCTGTGCAAATCATCTTGACAAGAAATAAACTTTTATGATAAAAATAGAGCATGAAAGTAACATTTTTGCAGAAAAACGCAGGCGCAGCGTAGGCAGGAAAGCCAGCTTTGCGCAGGCGCGTTTCTTTTTTGCAGAAAAAGCGAATTTCTGAACCCTCGGAAGGGGCAGAAAGGATAAGATATGTCGATTTTGGTAGATGATTCAAATAAAACAGCCTGCCGTGCAGCGGAGGCTGGACTGCAGCAGAAAAACTGTGCTGCGCTGGTGCGTCCGGCGGGTACGGGCAAAGGCTGCATCGTGTGGGAGCTGCTGGACGCCCACCCCGAGATGCGCGTGCTCTGGGTGGTGTCCTGCGCTGCCCGTCTGGAACTGCGCCGCGCCTTGACAAAGCGGCTGGGCCGGACGCTGGGCGGCCGGGTGCAGCTGATGAGCTGCGAGCAGCTGGCCGTGCAGAATGCGCTGGGCTGGGTGGCGCTGGCTGAGTTCCGGCCCGGCCTGCTGGTGCTGGACGGCTGGAGGGAGATGAGCGCAAAGGACTGGACCGACTGCGTCCAGCCCCTGTTCCGCCTCTGCCCGGGAGCAAAGCTGCTGGCTCTGGGGGAGCCGGACGCCCCGGGAGACAGCTGCCGCGCTGCCGAGGAGATGCTGGCCGACGCCATTGTAGAGCCGCTGGCGCTGGGCGGGGCGATGGCCGAGGGTCTGCTGCCCATGCCGGCCTCCTATACGGCCCTGCTCTGGCCGCTGGAAGATGCGATGGCCCGCCTCCGTGCTGAGGTGAAGAACCTCCATCTGCCGGGTTGCCCTGACCCCAACGCCGAGAAATATCAGGCTCTGAGCCTCGCCGTAGAAAAGCTTCCGCCGGTGGAACAGCTGCTGGCGCAGTGGCTCCCGGATGCTGCCGGGCGCTGCCTCGTCCTCTGCGAGGATGATGCAGCGGCGGCGCAGACCGCAGAGCAGGCCGAGAAGCTGTTTGGTGCAGGAACACATATTTATAAGGATGCAGAAGGCTTTGCAGCCGATGAAGCGGCCACCCTCCGGCTGCTGGTCTGTGCCAACGGCCCGGCGGTGCAGGCTCCTCTGGCCGGGATCTCGGGCGTGGTGCTGGTGCGCCGCAGCGCTGAACCGACCGCATACCGGCAAATGCTGGCCCGCGCCCTTGCGGCCTGCGGCAGTGTGCCGGTGGCAGAGCTGAGCGCGGCCTTTGAGGCGCTGACCTGTGTGCAGCAGCTGCGGAAGGAGTGCAGCGCGGCGGGGGCAGAAGCCTTCCCGCTGGAAGAGCCCCTTTCTGCCTGCCGCCGGGCTTACCGACAGCTCCGCCGCGCGCTGGACTCCGACTGGGAGCGCTATTATGCCGCCGCAAAGCAGATGACGGCAGAGGGAAAGACGCTGGACGTGCCTCGCTCCTACAGCTTCGGGGGCGTGGCCGTGGGCCGCTGGCTGGAAAACCAGCGCCTTGTCCGGGCCGGAAAGAAAAAGGGACGCCTCACCGCCGCGCAGGCCGCCCGGCTGGACAAAATCGGCATGAACTGGCAAAAGCGGCTCGAGCTGGCGTGGGAGAACGGCTGTGCTTCGGCCCGGCGGTACCGCGACAGCCACAGCGACCTGCTGGTGCCGGTCCATTATAAGGATAAGGACGGCTTTGCACTGGGCGAGTGGATCGTCTACAACCGCCAGCGCTATCTGAGCGGGAATCTGCCGTCAGACCGCGTCGAACGCCTCGAGGCACTGGGCATGGTGTGGGACACCGGCAGCATCCTCTGGGAGAAGAGCTATGCCGCCGCCGTCCAGTATTATCTGGAAAATCACACGCTGGAAATTCCCGTCAAGTATGTCACGCCGGACGGCATGGCGCTGGGCGTCTGGCTGGGCAGTCAGCGTGCCGCTTATAAAGAAGGTGTGCTGACCGACGCCCAAATCGAAAAGCTGGAAGCGCTGGGAGTGGACTGGACGAACCGGAACGACCGCAAGTGGCAGACCGCCTACGAGGCCGCCGTGAAGTACCACGCCGCCCACGGGAACCTCGACGTTCCCATCGAGTACATCGACGAAGACGGCATCCTGCTGGGCAAGTGGGTGTCCCGCCAGCGGTACGCATGGCAGAACCCCGAGCGCAGCAGCGCCCGGGTGACGCTGGAGCGGAAAGCTCTGCTGGACGAGCTGGGCATGAACTGGGAAAAGACCGACTCGTGGCAGCACCGCTACGAGCTGGCCGTGGAATACAAAAAGGAGCACGGCAGTCTGGCTGTTCCGGCCCAGTACCGGACGGAGGACGGCATCTGGCTGGGCAGCTGGCTGTCCCGTCAGAAGCAGATGCTGCGGGAGGGCAAAAAGCTTTCCGCCAAGCGCCGCGCGGCCCTGAAAGAGCTGTTCAAGGGCGAAAAAGGCCGACGCCTCAGCGCCCCGGTGCCGCCCGCGTGCAGCGTGCGGGAGCAGAACTGGCTGGACAACTACCAGAGCGCCAGGCTCTACGCCGAGAAGAAGGGCAGTCTCCTCGTGCCTGCCGGATACGTGGACGAGAACGGCTTCCGTCTGGGCGTCTGGATCTCGAACCTCCGGGCTGCCCGCAAGGCCCGGCCCGGCTCGTTCCAGGTGACGCCGGAGCATATCGCTCTGCTGGACGCCATCGGGATGCAGTGGGACGCCCGGGAGGCCAAGTGGGCCGGGGCGTTCCGCCGTGCCGAAGAGTACTGCGCCGCCCACGGCAATCTGCTGGTGCCGGTGAACTATAAGACCAAAGACGGCTTCTGCCTCGGCGACTGGGTCCGCCGGATGCGCGAAAACTACGCCTGTGCCGAGAAAAAGCTGACGGCGGAGCGCATCGCAAAGCTCGAAGCGCTGGGCATGGTCTGGACCGTGCCGCAGGAGGGCTGAGATATTGCATTTTAGGGCGGAGTGTGGTATACTTCACCTCGTCTGAATAGAAAACAGCAGGTGCCTGCCGCCGGGGCTTCGTCCCCGGCCGGGAGGGTAAAAGGGAAGCGGGTGCGAGTCCCGCGCGATCTCGTCACTGTGATAAGGGAGTCCGCTGCCTTGGCGCTCAGCGCCGGTCACTGGAGGCTTTGCCTCTGGGAAGGCGGCAGCGGGCGGTGAGCTTTCAGTCAGGAAACCTGCCCGCTGTTGGTACAGGAGCGTCCGGCTCCGGATCACGAGGAATTGGTCGTACCAAAAAGCCCGAAAGTTCAAAGGGTCTTTTTGCTGTGCCTTCCGCGCGGTGAAAAGGCTCTTTTTTCGTTTGAGCTGGCCCCCGTTTCGTACCCTTTCTATCGGAAAAGTACATTCCACACAACAGAAAGGACTCAAACAATGCGTAAGGCAACCAACAAGAACTGGCAGCGCGTCACCGCCGCTGCCGCCGCACTGGCCCTGTGTGCCGGTGTGCTCACCGGCTGCGGTGCATCTTCTTCCACTGCCGCCGGCAGCACCGCCGCAAGCTCTGCCGCCGCCAGCGAAGTGAGCAGCGAGGAGGCCGATGAAATGGCAGCAAAGAACGTGGCAGATCTCATCGACGCCATCTATGTGCAGGAGCGCAACGAGAACACCGACGCCCAGTGCGAGGCCGCCAAGGCAGCATGGGACGCCCTGACCGACGCCCAGAAGGAGATGGTCGAGGGCGAAGAGGCTGACCCCGATTACTTTGGCCGCGACACCGGCGATGCCTCCAAGGACGACGCCCGCAATGAGGACAACATCGGCGACAACGAGATCCTGGTCGTCAGCTTCGGCACCTCCTTCAACAACAGCCGCGCAGCGGACATCAAGGGCATCGAGGATGCCATCCAGGCCGCATACCCCGACTGGTCTGTCCGCCGTGCCTTCACCGCACAGATCATCATCAACCATGTGCAGGCCCGTGACGGCGAGAAGATCGACAACATGGAGCAGGCTCTGGAGCGCGCTGTTGCCAACGGCGTGAAGAATCTGGTCGTCCAGCCCACCCATCTGATGCATGGCGCTGAGTACGACGAGATGATGGAGATGGTGGACAGCTACCGCGATAAGTTCGAGTCCGTCGCCATCGCCGAGCCTCTGCTGGGCGAGGTGGGCAGCGATGCTACCGTCATCAACGCCGACAAGGAAGCTGTCGCCAAGGCCATCACCGCCGAGGCCGTCAAGACCGCCGGTTTCGACAGTCTGGACGCCGCTGCTGAGGACGGCACCGCTTTTGTCTTTATGGGCCACGGCACCTCTCACACCGCAAAGGTGAGCTACACCCAGATGCAGTCTCAGATGAACGCTCTGGGCTACAAGAATGTCTTTATCGGCACCGTCGAGGGCGAGCCTGAGGAGACTGCCTGCGAGAACGTCATCGAGGCTGTCAAGGCCGCCGGTTACACCAAGGTCGTCCTGCGTCCCCTGATGGTCGTTGCAGGTGACCACGCCAACAACGATATGGCTGGCGACGACGAGGATTCCTGGAAGAGCCAGTTCGAGGCCTCCGGCGAATTCGACTCTGTGGATTGCCAGATCGCCGGTCTGGGCGAGGTCGCTGACATCCAGCAGCTCTACGTCGCACACACCAAAGCCGCTGTCGATTCCCTGAACGGCTGAGCATAAGTTTATGATTGCCCGGAAAGGAGTGCCTTTTCGGGCAATTTCTTTTTCGGCCTGCTTTGAATTCGGGCCATTGCGTGTTATAATCTTTTCTGTAAAATAGATACTTCGAGGTATATCATCATGAAACTGAACCATAAATTCGCTCTTCTGCTGGCCGGCGCTGTGCTGGCTGGTTCTCTCACCGGCTGCGGCGCATCCGGCACCCCGGCCAGCTCTGCCGCTTCCTCCGAGGCTGCGGCTTCCTCCGCCGTGAGCGAGGCAGCTTCCGAACCGGCGGCAGAGGCCGCTCTGCCCGACGGCGTCTACACCGCCGACTTTGACACCGACAGCTCCATGTTCCATGCCAACGAGGCCAACGACGGCAAGGGGACCCTGACCGTGAAGGACGGTCAGATGACCTTCCACGTCAGTCTCGTCTCCAAGAAAATCGTCAACCTCTACGTCGGCATGGCTGCTGACGCCGAGGCCCACGAGGGCGACTGGCTCCAGCCCACCACCGACACCGTCACCTACTCCGACGGCCTGTCCGATGAGGTCTACGGCTTCGACATCCCGGTGGAGGCTCTGGACGAGGACTTCCAGCTGGCCATCCTCGGCGCCAAGGGCAAGTGGTACGACCATACCGTCCGTGTCGCCAACGCCCAGCCTGCTGCGGCGGAAGCACCTGCCGACGGCACCTACACCTGCGATGTGACCCTCGAGGGCGGCTCCGGCCGTGCCACCGTGGAAAGCCCCGCGGCCCTGACCGTGGCCGACGGCAGGATGACCGCCACCATCGTCTGGTCCAGCCCCAACTACGACTATATGCTGGTGGACGGCGAAAAGTATCTGCCCACCAACACCGAGGGCAACTCTACCTTCGAGATCCCCGTCACTGCTCTCGACACCCCGCTGGATGTGGTGGGCGATACCGTCGCCATGAGCACCCCGCATGAGATCGAGTATACGCTGACCTTCGCCTATGCATCCCTGATCGAGGCAAAGTAACGATGAAACGCCGCAATTTCCTGAAAGCCCTGCCTGCCGCCGCCCTCACCCTTGCGGGCTGCGGGCGGCACAAGACCGCCCCGGCCAATACAGCATCCCTCGTGTTCGACCACAGCTATCCGCTGGATTATGCCACCCAGTTTTCCGCCGACTGCTATGAGGGCGGCTATGTGATGATCGACATCCCGGACGCCGGGCGGTTCCTCGTCGTCCCTGAAGGGGCCGCCGAGGTGGACGACCTGCCCGAGGACGTCGTGGTGCTGCGCCAACCGCTGGATCATATTTATCTCGTCTCTACCTCGGTGATGGACCTCTTCGTCCATCTGGACGCCCTGGACAGCATCGCTCTCTCCGGCACAAAGGCCGAGGGCTGGTATGTGGAAGAGGCCAAACAGGCCATGCAGGAGGGCCGCATCGCCTACGCGGGCAAGTACAGCGCCCCGGACTATGAGCGCATCCTTGCCGCCGGCTGCACCCTCGCCATCGAGAACACCATGGTGCTCCACGACCCCGAGGTCAAGGAGCAGCTGGAAAAGTTTGGCGTGCCGGTCCTCGTGGAGCGCTCGAGTTACGAGAGCGGCCCGCTGGCCCGGATGGAGTGGCTCAAGCTCTACGGCATCCTGCTGAATAAGACTGAGATGGCGGAAGAGGTCTTTCGCCAGAAAGTGGAGCAGGTGGCCCCTATCCTCGAGCAGGAGAACACGGGCAAGACCGCGGCCTTCTTCTCCATCACCACCAACAACCTCATCACCGTCCGCCGTACCAGCGACTATGTGGCCCAGATGGTGGGGATGGCCGGCGGCGTCTACATCTTCGACGACCTCGAGGGGGAGACGTCGGCCCAGTCCACCATCAAACTGCCGCTGGAGACCTTCTATGCCCGGGCCAAAGACGCCGACGTCCTCATCTACAACAGCACCATCGAGGGCGTGATGGAGACCCGTGACCAGCTCATCGAAAAATGCCCGATGCTGGCGGATTTCAAGGCCGTCCAGTCCGGCGACTGCTGGTGTACGGCCCAGAGCCTCTTCCAGCAGAGCATGGAGCTGGCCGACCTCATCTCGGATATGAACCACGTCTTCACCGAGGGCTCGCCCGACCCGGCGTCCCTCCGTTTCTTACAGCGCATCGTATAAAAGGAGCTTTGTCATGACCACCACCCGCCGCCTCAGCCTCGCGTACCTCGCCCTCACGGTGGGGGTCGCGGTGCTGTTTGCACTCAACCTGTTCTGGGGCAGTGTGTCCCTGACGCCCGGCGCGGTGGCGGCGGCTCTGCTGGGCAGGGACGAAGATGCGCTGGCCGTGGGCATCGTGCTCCAGCTCCGTCTGCCCCGGGCGGTCATGGTCGTGCTGCTGGGCGCGGCCCTCTCGGCTGCAGGCTACCTCCTGCAGACCTTCTTCGCCAACCCCATCGCCGGCCCCTTCGTCATGGGCGTGTCCAGCGGCGCAAAGCTGGCAGTGGCCCTGACGATGGTGGTGTTTTTACAGCAGGGGCTGCTCACTGGCTCGGCCACCCTCATCATCGCCGCCTTTGCAGGCTCGATGGCGGCGATGGCCTTTGTGCTGGTGGTGGCCCGGCGGGTGCCGCGGATGAGCATCCTCGTCATCTGCGGCATCATGATCGGTTATATCTGCTCGGCTGTCACCGACATCGTGGTGACTTTCGCTCAGGACTCCAACATCGTCAATCTCCACAACTGGTCGATGGGCAGCTTTTCCGGCATGACCTGGGCCAATGTGGGTGCAGCGGCCTGCGTGGTGCTGCCCGCGCTGGCGGCGGCGTTCCTGCTCTCGAAGCCCATGGCGGCCTACCAGATGGGCGAGAGCTACGCCAGGAGCGTCGGCGTACCGGTGCGGGCCTTCTCGACGGCCCTCGTGCTGCTTTCCAGCCTGCTTTCCGCCTGCGTGACGGCCTTTGCAGGCCCCATCTCCTTTGTGGGCATCGCGGTGCCGCATCTGGTCAAGAACCTGCTGGGCAGCGCAAAGCCCCTTTATGTCCTGCCGGGCTGCTGTCTGGGCGGGGCAGCGTTCTGTCTGCTCTGCGACCTCATCGCCCGCAGCCTGTTCGCGCCCACTGAGCTGTCCATCAGCTCGGTGACGGCGGTTTTCGGTGCGCCGGTGGTCATCTGGCTGTTGGTGCGCCGCCAGACACAGGAGGGCCGGGAATGAGCGATCCGAAATTCTACTGCCGCGCCGAGGACCTTGCCATCGGCTACGGCAAAACGTCCCTGATGGAACACATCGGACTCGGCGTCGGGAAGGGGACCATCCTCACCCTCATCGGCCCCAACGGCGCGGGAAAATCCACCCTGCTCAAGACACTGGCAGCGCAGCTGGCCCCCCAGGGGGGCGCTGTGCTGCTGGACGGCAAAGATCTCGCGGACTACTCCGGCCCGGAGCGCGCCCGCAAAATGGCCCTGATGGTGCCTCACACCCGCCGCACCGAGCTGACCACCTGCTTCGAGATGGCGTCCGCCGGGCGCTACCCCTACACGGGGCGGCTGGGTGTCCTCTCGGCGGAAGATAAGCGCCAGGTCTACGCCGCGCTGGCCCTCGTGGGGGCCGAGGCGCTGGCGGGCCGGGACTTCAACCGCATCAGCGACGGCCAGCGCCAGCGCGTCCTGCTGGCCCGGGCCATCTGCCAGCAGCCGGAGCTGATATTATTGGACGAGCCTACGTCTTTCCTTGACATCAAGGGCAAGGCCGAATTGCTGGCCATCCTGAAAAGCCTCGCCCGTGACAAGAAGATGGCCGTCATCCTGAGCCTCCATGAGCTGGAGCTGGCACAGAAAGTTTCCGACAAGGTCGTCTGCGTCTCGGCGGCGGGCGTCTCGGACGTCATGACACCGGAAAAGGCCTTTGCCCGGGAAAACATCTGCAAAATTTATGCTCTGACCGATGAGCAGTACGCATTCCTCTACGGCGAAGAAAAAGCGCCGGAGGAAAAGCGCCCGCTCTTTGAGCACTACGTCCGCAGCGGCCAGAAGCTCCTGCGCTGCGGCTATACCACCGGCACCTGTGCGGCGCTGGGCGCGGCGGGCGCGGCACGGTTGCTGCTCACCGGCCGCACCCCCGAGACGGTGGCCCTCCGCACCCCGAAGGGCATCGTGGTGGAGGTAGAGCCCATCTTTTGCCGCCTGTCCGGCGAGGGGGCCGAGTGCGCCATCCGGAAGGACGGCGGCGACGATGTGGACGTGACCACCGGTCTGCCGGTCATCGCCAGTGTCGCCCTCCGGCCCGAGCTGTCCGGCGAGGTGCGCATCCACGGCGGTGAGGGCGTGGGCCGGGTGACAAAGCCCGGTCTCGACCAGCCCGTGGGCGAAGCTGCCATCAACCACGTCCCCCGGGCCATGATAAAGGAAGCGCTGGAAAAAGAGGCCGAATCTGCCGGGTACGCGGGCGGCTTTGACGTCACCATCTCCATCGAGGGCGGGGCCGAAACGGCGAAGCGCACCTTCAACCCCCATATGGGCGTGGAAGGGGGCCTCAGCGTCCTCGGCACCAGCGGCATCGTCGAGCCCATGAGCCAGCAGGCCATCCTCGACACCATCCAGCTGGAAATGGGGCAGGCGGCGCTTCGGGCCGGAAGCCCCCGGCGGCTCATCCTCGCCCCGGGCAACTACGGCCTCGACTATCTCCACGAGAAGATGCCCGCCCTAAAGAATATCCCGGTGGTCAAGACCTCGAACTTCATCGGGGATACGATGGATATGGCGGCGGCATCCCACTTCGAAGAGGTGGTGCTGGTGGGCCACATCGGCAAGCTGGTCAAACTGGCGGGCGGCGTCATGAACACCCACTCCCGCACAGCCGACTGCCGCACCGAGCTGCTCTGCGCCCACGCCGCCCTCTGCGGTGCGTCCCGGGACGTCTGCGCGGCCCTGATGAACGCGGCCACCACCGACGCCTGCATGGAGATCTTAGACGGAGCAGAGATGAGAGAGCCGGTGCTGTCCAGTCTGCTGGACGCCATCCAGCTCCACCTCGACCGCCGCGCCGCCGGGGCGTTCCGGGTGGGCGCGGTGCTCTTCTCGAACCAATACGGCCCGCTGGGCCAGACCAGAACTGCAAAGGAGCTGCTGGACGAATGGAAAAACGGATAGGCACTTTTTACGGCGTCAGCGTCGGCCCGGGCGACCCGGAGCTCATGACCCTGCAGGCTGTCCGCCGCCTCGAAAACTGTCCGGTCATCGCCGCGCCCCAGACCCCGAAGGGCGGGATGCTGGCGCTGGACATCGCAAAAGGTGCGGTGGAGCTGAGCGGCAAGACCATCCTGCCGCTGCGCTTCGCCATGAGTCTTGACCCGGCGGTGCAGAAAGCCGCCCACATCGAGGCGGCCCGGGCCGTGAAAGAATATCTCGACGCCGGGCAGGATGTCGCCATGCTCAACCTCGGCGACGTGTCCGTCTACGCCACCTTCGGCTACCTGCAGGAGATCTTGGAGGCCGAGGGCTGCAAGACCGTGATGCTCCCCGGCGTGACGAGCTTCTGCGCCGCTGCGGCCCGGCTGGGCCAGTCCCTGACGGGCGGCATGGAGCAGCCGCTGACCATCGCCCCGGGGCGCTGCGCCGCTGAGGTGCTGGCCGCACCGGGCGCGAAAGTGCTGATGAAATCGGGCCGTCAGCTGCCCGAGACGCTGGCCGCGCTGGCCGACGCCGGGCTTCTGAGCCGGAGCGCGATGGTCTGTAACTGCGGCCTGCCGAACGAGGAGGTCTGGCCCGACCTGGCCGATTATGACCCGGCCCGGTCGGCGGGCTATTTCGCAACGATTTTGGTGAAGGAGGGGTAAGATATGGTCCATTTTGTAGGAGCCGGGCCGGGCGCGCCCGACCTCATCACCCGGCGGGGCGCGGCCCTGCTGGCCGATGCCGACTGCATCATCTACGCGGGCAGTCTCGTCAACCCGGCCCTGCTGGGGCTGGCGAAGCCCGGCTGTGCCATCTATAACAGCGCCGAGATGACGCTGGAACAGGTGCTGGACACCATCCGTGCCGCCGAAAAGGCCGGAGGCACCACGGTCCGCCTCCACACCGGCGACCCCTGCCTCTACGGGGCCATCCGGGAGCAGATGGACGCGCTGGATGCTGACGGCATCCCCTATGACGACACGCCGGGCGTGTCCAGCTTCTGCGGCGCGGCGGCGGCACTCTGTGCCGAGTACACTCTGCCCAACGTGAGCCAGACCGTCATCATCACCCGGATGGAGGGCCGCACTCCTGTCCCTGAGGCCGAACAGCTGGAAAAGCTGGCCGCTCACGGGGCTACCATGGTCATCTTCCTTTCCATCGGGCTGGTGGACAAAGTCCAGCAGGCCCTTCTCGAGAGCGGCGGCTACCGCCCCGATACCCCTGTCGCTGTGGTCTATAAGGCCACCTGGCCCGAGCAGAAGGTGGTGCGCTGCACCGTCTCCACACTGGCCGAGGAGACCCGCAAAAACGGCATCACCAAGACCGCCCTCATCGTCGTAGGCGACTTTCTGGGCGAAAACTACGAGCGCAGTAAGCTCTATGACCCTGCCTTTACCACCGAGTTCCGGCAGGGGACGGAGGCCGGGCAGTGAGCCGGGCATATCTGGCCTTCACCGCAAAAGGCGAAGCGCTGGCCCATCGACTGACGGAAGCTCTGCCCGGCAGCGTGAGCCGCTGCGGCGGAGACGTGACCCTGAAAGGCTGGACGGCGGAGCATTTTGCACAGGATGAGGCCCTGATTTTTGTGGGAGCTGTGGGCATCGCGGTGCGGGCCATCGCGCCCCACTGCAGGAGCAAGGCCGCCGACCCGGCGGTGGTGGTCGTGGACGAGGGCGGGAACTTCGCCGTGCCGCTCCTGTCGGGCCATCTGGGCGGTGCCAACGCGCTGGCCCGGGCGCTGGCAAAAGCGTGCGGCGCGGTGCCGGTCATCACGACGGCCACCGACGTCAACGGTCTCTTCGCCGTGGACCTCTGGGCCAAGGCCCAGAACTGCGCTGTCCTTGAACCGGAGCGCATCAAGCGCGTCAGCGGCGCCCTGCTGGCCGGGCAGACTGTCCGGTACTGGTCGCCGTGGCCGGTGGCGGGGGAGACCCCCGCCGGAGTGAAAAAGGCTGACGCACCCGAAGCCGCTGACTTCGCCCTGACCCTCACGCCGCAGGGCGAGGCGCTCCACCTCGTACCCCGCATCGGGGTTCTGGGGGTGGGGTGCCGCCGCGGCACGACGGCCCAGCAGCTGGAAGAAGCCTTTGCAGCGTTCTGTGCCGCGTCCGGTCTTAGCCCGGCGGCGGTCTGCGCAGCTGCCAGCATCGACCTGAAAAAAGATGAACCGGGGCTTGCAGCGTTCTGCAAAGCCCACGGCTGGCCCATCACGTTCTATCCGGCCGACGAACTGCGGGCCGTGCCGGGACAGTTCACCCCGTCGGCCTTTGTGGCAAGTGTCACCGGCGTGGACAACGTCTGTGAGCGCTCGGCGGTAAAAGCCTCGGGCGGGATGCTCCTTCTGCCCAAAACGGCAGGCGGCGGCGTGACGCTGGCGCTGGCCGTCCGCCCCTTTGCACCCGATTGGAGGACAGAGCAATGAGTGAGAGTAAAAAGACCGTGTTCGTCGTGGGGCTTGGCCCCGGCGGCGGACAGTTTCTGACCGTGCAGGCGCAGAGCGCCTTGCAGCAGGCCGAGGTGTTGTGCGGCTATACGGTCTACATCGACCTTGTGCGCCCCCTCTACCCGGAAAAAGAGTGCTACACCACCGGCATGACCCGGGAGATCGACCGCTGCCGCTGGGCGCTGGATACCGCCCGGGCGGGTCGGGACGTGGCGCTGGTCTGCTCCGGCGACGCCGGGGTCTACGGCATGGCCAGCCCGCTGCTGGAGCTGGCCGAAGAGTACCCGGATGTCAATGTGGAGGTCGTCCCCGGCCTGACCGCCGCCCTCAGCGGCGGGGCGGTGCTGGGGGCACCGCTGGCCCACGATTTCTGCGTCCTCTCTCTGTCCGACCGCCTCACGCCGTGGGAGGTCATCGAAAAGCGTCTGGCCTGCGCCGCTCAGGGCGATTTCGCACTGGCGCTGTACAATCCCTCGTCCAAGGGCCGCCCGGACTATCTGCGCCGAGCCGTGGACGTCCTGCTGGCGAACGGCAAAGCCCCGGACATCCTCTGCGGCTATGTGCGGAACATCGGCCGGGAAGGGCAGGAAAAGCACATCCTGCCCCTCAGCCAGCTCCGGGACACCGAGGTGGATATGTTCACCACCGTCTTTGTGGGCAGCGCCGCCACCCGCGCGCTGAGCGGGCGGATGGTCACGCCGCGGGGGTACCGCCGATGAACGTCGTCGTTTTCAGCGGCACCACCGAGGGGCGGGAGCTTTCCCGTCAGCTGGCGGCGCTGGGCATCGAAGTCACCGTCAGCGTGGCCACCCCGCTGGGGCAGGAAGAGCAGGGAAGCACCCCCGGCGTCACCGTCCGGTGCGGGCGGCTCCTGCCCGATGAGATGGCCGCGCTCTTGGGGGATGCCGCCCTCTGCATCGACGCCACCCACCCCTACGCAGTGGAGGCGACCAAAAACATCAAAGCAGCGGCAGAGAAGGCCGGGGTGGAATACCTCCGCCTGCTGCGCCCGGCCAGTCCGCTGCCGGAAAACTGTCTCATCTTTGAGAGAGCAAAGCAGGCAGCCGAGGCGCTGGCCGCAAAAGAGGGCAACCTTCTATTGGCCACCGGAGCCAAGGAGCTGGCGCAGTTTGCGGCCATCCCGCCCGAGCGGCTCTACCCCCGTGTCCTGCCCACGCTGGAAAGCATCACAGCCTGTGAGGCGGCGAACATCCCCCACCGCAACATCATCGCCATGCAGGGCCCCTTCAGCTTTGCCCTTAATCAGGCCATGATGGAGCAGTTCCATATCCGCTGGCTCGTCACCAAGGACGGCGGCGCAGCCGGAGGCTTCGACGAAAAAGCCGCCGCCGCCTCTGCCGCCGGGGCGCAGCTGGTGGTCATCCGCCGCCCGCCCGAGCAGGGCGAGACGGCTTCCGAGGTGTTGAAACGCTGCAAGGAGATGATAAGATGAACGTGACACTTATCGGCATGGGCTCCGGCCAGCCGGAGAACCTGACCCTTCAAGGCCTGGCCGCACTGCGGCAGGCCGACCTCATCCTGGGCGCACGGCGTCTGCTGGCAGTTCTGCCTGCCGGCTGCACCGAGAATCGCGCCGCCGCCTACCGCCCCGACGAGGTGGCAGAGCTGCTGCAGACTTCCGGCGCAGAGAACGCCGTGCTGGTCTACAGCGGCGACACCGGCTTTTACTCCGGCGCGTCTGCCATGATAGAAAAGCTGGAGGCCCTCGGCGTCCGCGCCCGGGTGCTGCCCGGCCTTTCCAGCATCCAGCTGCTGGCGGCGGCGCTGGGCCGTCCGTGGCAGGGGTGGAACCTTGTTTCGGCCCATGGCCGCATCTGTGACCCAGTGGCCGAGTGTATGCAGGGCAGACCCACCTTCTTCCTCACCGGCGGCAGCGAAGACCCCGCCACCCTCTGCGCCCAGCTGGCGGCAGAGGGCTTCGGGGACGTGCAGGCTGTTGTGGGCCAGTGCCTCGGCACGCCGGAAGAGAAGATCTTCCGCGGCAGCGTCAAAGAGCTGGCCGCAGGCCGGTTCAACAGCCTGAGCGTCCTTCTCGTGGAGGCGGCGGAGGTGCTGCCCCGCCGCGCCCCGGGCCTGCCGGACGAAGCCTTCGAGAGGGGCGACGTCCCCATGACCAAGCAGGAAGTCCGGGCCGCTGTGCTGGCGAAGCTGGCCGTCCGCCCGGAAGACATCCTGTGGGACGTGGGGGCCGGGACGGGCAGCGTCAGCGTGGAGCTGGCATTGGCCGCGCCCCGGGGCCGGGTCTACGCGGTGGAGTGCAGGCCGGAGGGATGTGCGCTCATCAAAGCCAACCGCGAAAAATTCAGGACCCGGAACCTCGTCCTCGTGGAGGGACTTGCCCCCGACGCCCTTTCGGACCTGCCCGCGCCGGACGCTGTTTTCATCGGCGGCAGCAAGGGCAGCCTTGCCGCCATCGTGGACGCCGCGCTGGATAAGAACCCCGACGCCCGCATCTGCGTGTCGGCCATCGCCCTTGAGAGCCTTTCGGCGGCAGTGGCCGCGCTGACGGCCAAAGGCCGGACCGTGCAGGTGAGCCAGATCGCCGTCAGCCGGGCCAGGGCCGTGGGCGGGCTGCACCTCATGATGGCCCAGAACCCCATCTACCTCATCACAGGAGAATGACATGATACAGTTTCTGCTGGCGGCGCCCCGCTCGGGCAGCGGCAAGACCACCATGACCTGCGCCCTGCTCATGGCGCTGAAGCGGCGGGGCCATGCGCCCTGCGCCTTCAAAAACGGGCCGGACTACATCGACCCCATGTTCCACCGGGCCGTGCTGGGGGTGGAGAGCCGCAACCTCGACCTCTTTTTCTCTGCACCCGAGACGGTGCGCACCCTCTACGCGAAGGGGGCCGCCGGCCACGGTGCGGCGGTGTGCGAGGGGGCTATGGGCTTTTACGACGGCCTCGGGGGCGTCAGCGACAGGGCCAGTGCGTGGCATCTGGCCGACACGCTGGGTCTGCCGGTACTGCTGGTGGCAGAGCCGAAAGGTCAGAGCCTGACGCTGGCTGCAGAGTTGAACGGGCTCGTAAACTTCCGCACTCCCAGTCACATCGCAGGCATCCTGCTGAACAACTGCACGGCACGGATGCACGCTCTGCTGGCCCCGATGCTGGAAGAAGAGACGGGTCTGCCGGTGCTGGGCTTTCTGCCGAAACTCCCGGAGGCCGTCATCGGTTCCCGCCATCTGGGCCTCTACACGGCGGCGGAAGTGGAAAATTTACAGCAGAAGCTGGCCCTTCTGGCCGACGCGGTGGAGGAGCACATCGACTGGCCCCGCCTGCTGGCCCTCTGCGAAAAGGAGCCGCCCGTCCTGCCGGTGCAGCCGGAGACGCCTCCGGCCCGCGTCCGCATCGCCGTGGCGCAGGACGAGGCGTTCTGCTTCGCCTACGCTGAGACGCTGGAAGCCTTCCGGGACGCCGGGGCAGAGGTGGTCTTTTTCAGCCCCCTCCGCGACACGGCTCTGCCGGAAAACATCGGCGGGCTGTATCTGCCCGGCGGCTACCCGGAACTTCACGCAAGAGAATTGGGTGAAAATACCTCGCTTCTGCGCGAGATAAAGCAAAAAATCGAGTCCGGTCTGCCCACAGCGGCCGAGTGCGGAGGCTTCCTCTATCTGGGGCAGAGCCTCACGGACGCCGAGGGGCAGAGCTGGCCGATGGCGGGCGTTCTGCCGGGCGAAGCAAAAGATGCCGGACGTCTCGTCCGCTTCGGCTACGCCGCGCTGAGCGCAGAATCGGACAGTATGCTCTTCCGGGCCGGGGAGAGCTTTCCCATCCACGAATTCCACCACTGGGATTCCACCGCCAACGGCACGGCCCTCGCGGCAAAAAAGCCGGTGGGCGGCGCAGAGTGGCGGTGCGGATCTGTAAACGAGCATTTCTATGCGGGCTTCCCGCATTTGTACTGGGAGGGTACGCCCCTGCCGCAGCGCTTTGCCGCCGCGGCTGAAAATTACAGGAGAGACCATGACTGAGAAAGAACTCGCCGCCCTCTGTGCGGCCGTCACGCCGCCGGACGAAGCCGCCCGGGCGGCGGCGCACGCCCACTGGGCCAGCCTTGCAAAGCCGCTGGGCGGGCTGGGTGGATTGGAAACGACCATCGAGGACGCCGCCGCCCTCACCGGCAGCGCAAAGCTGGATATTTCCCGCCGGGCGGTGCTGGTGCTCTGCGCCGATAACGGTGTGGTGGCCCAGGGCGTCAGCCAGACCGACAGCAGCGTGACCCGCGCCGTGGCTGAGAACCTCGCCGCCCGCCGCACCAGCGTCTGCCGGATGGCACAGACCGCCCGGTGCGAGGTGGTGCCGGTGGATATGGGCATCGCGGGCGACCCGGTCCCGGGCGTCCTCGACTGCCGCATCGCCCCCGGCACAGCGGACTTCACCCTCGGCCCGGCTATGAGCAGGGCTGAAGCTGTGGAGGCCATCGGCAGGGGCATCCGGCTGGTGCAGGAGCAGAAGAAAGCGGGCGTCGGCCTGCTGGCTACCGGTGAGATGGGCATCGGCAACACCACGACATCCAGCGCCGTGGCCGCTGTGCTGCTGGGCCAGCCCGTCGAAGTGATGACGGGCCGGGGCGCGGGCCTTTCGGACGAGGGGCTTGCCCGGAAGATCGACGCCATCCATCGCGGCATCGCAAAAAATCAGCCCGACTCTGCCGATGCACTGGACGTGCTGGCGAAGCTGGGCGGTTTCGATATTGCCGGGCTCTGCGGCATCTTCCTCGGCGGGGCGATGGAAGGTGTGCCGGTTCTGGCCGACGGTTTCATCAGCTGTGTGGCGGCGCTCTGCGCTGTCCGGTTCTGCCCGGCAGCGGCCAAGGCTGTTTTTGCAAGCCATTGCTCCACCGAGCCGGCCGCAAAGCTGGTGCTGGACGCTCTGAACAAAAAAGCCCTCATCACGGCGGGCCTGCATCTGGGCGAAGGCACCGGCGCGGTGGCCGCCATCCCGCTGTGGGACATGGCGCTGGCCGTCTACGATGGCTGTTATTCCTTTGAAGAGGGCGGCATCGAAGCCTACACGCCGCAGGGGGGTGCGGGATGCTGACGCTGGTGCTCGGCGGCGCGGCCAGCGGCAAAAGCGCCTACGCTGAGAGCCTTGTGCTCAAGACCGGCCTGCCCCGCTATTACCTCGCCACCATGCAGGTCTGGGATGCCGAGTGCGCCGCCCGGGTGGAAAAGCACCGGAAAATGCGGGCGCAAAAGCAGTTCGAAACGCTGGAATGCCCGCTCCACCTCGACCGTCTGCCCCTGCCCGGCCGGGGGACCGTCCTGCTGGAAGACCTCGGCAACCTCGTCGCCAACGAGCTTTACAGCCCCGGCGGGGCAGGAAAGCACACCGCCGAGGCCGTTTTGGCCGGGCTGGAACGCCTCGCCGCCGGGTGTGATAACCTTATCGTCGTATCGAACGAGGTGTTCAGCGGCGGTGCCGACTACGCAGGCGACACCGACCAGTATCTGCTGGCGCTGGCGCAGGTGAACAACGCCTTCGCCGCCCGGGCGGACAACGTCTGCCGGGTGGTCTGCGGCCTGCCGGTGTACTACAAAGGGGGAGAAAAGCTGTGACTGTTTTGCAGACCATCGCGGTGGCCTTTGCGATGTTTTCGGCCCTGCCGGTGCCGCAGTTCGAGTGGAACGAAAAAAATATGCGGTACGCCATGTGTGCCTTCCCCCTCATCGGGCTGGTGTGCGGCGGGCTGTGGTGCCTCTGCGGCGTCCTGCCCCTGCCGGGGCTGGCTCGGGCGGCGGCGTTCTGCCTCGTGCCGGTGGCCGTCACCGGCGGCATCCATCTCGACGGCTACGCCGACACTTCGGACGCCCTCTCGAGCTACGGCGACCGCGAAAAAAAGCTTGAAATTCTGAAAGACTCCCACTGTGGGGCCTTCGCTGTCATCCGGCTGTGCTGCTACTTTGTGGCCTACTTCGGCCTCTGCGGCAGTGTGCGGTTCACACCCCGGGCGGGCCTGTGCTGGACGCTGGCGCTGGTGCTGGAGCGGGCGCTGTCGGGCTTTGCCGTGGCGGCGTTCCCGCTGGCGAAAGACACCGGCCTCGCCCATACTTTTGCCACAGCGGCCGACAAGCAGACCGTCTGCCGCTTCCTCTGCGGCCTGTCGGCTCTGCTCGTTCTGGCGCTGACGGCGCTGGGCGGCGGCGGGCTGGCGGCGGCGGCGCTTCTGGCGCTGTGGCGCTATTATTTCGTGGCAAAAAAGCAGTTTGGCGGCATCACCGGCGACCTGGCCGGGTGGTTTTTACAGCGGGCCGAGCTGTGGATGCTGGCGGCGCTGGCCGTCAGCCAGTGGGGAGGAGTGCTGTAAATGATGTTCATCACAGGGCCGCTCTACAGCGGCAAGCGCACCTTTGCGCGGAACTTCCGGGGCAGCGTCATCGCCGATGTGCAGGACGCCGCCGCCGAGACTCAGACCCCGGAGCAGCTCGAAACGCTGGCCCGGGAGCTGGCGGAATATGATATTGTCATCGCCACCGAGGTCGGCGGCGGTGTTGTCCCGATGGATGCTGAGGAGCGCGCCGGGCGGGAGGCCGCCGGACGGCTGGCCTGCCTGCTGGCAGAGCGTGCCGACTGCGTGGTGCAGATGTTCTGCGGCATCCCGACGGTATTGAAAGGAGAATTACCCCAATGTTGATCTATCTGCTGCGTCACGGCCTGACCGAATACAACGCCCAGAAGCGCTACCAGGGCCAGCGCGACATCCCGCTCTCGGCGGAGGGCCTGAGCCAGCTGCGCCGGGCCGACATCGACCCGAAGGTGGTCTATATCACCCCGCTGCAGCGGACGGCCCAGACGGCCCGGGTGCTCTTCCCGGAGGCAGAGCTCGTGGTCGTGAAGGACCTGCAGGAGATGTGCTTCGGCAGCTTCGAGGGCAAAAACTACGTTGAGATGGAGCACGACGCCGATTATCAGGCGTGGGTGCAGGCCAACTGCGAGAGCAAATGCCCCGACGGTGAGCGGAAGGACGACTTCTCGAACCGCATCTGCAATGCCTTCTCTGCTCTGGTGGACAAGGCGCTGGCCGACGGCGAAGAGCTGCTGGTCATCCTGGCTCACGGCGGCACCCAGATGGCGGCGATGGAGCGGTACGCCCTGCCCAGGCGCGGTTATTATGCGTGGTGCGGCCCCAACGCGGGCGGCTATGTGCTGGATGCCGCCGACTGGGCCGAGAAGCGCCAGCTTCACCTCGTGAAGACCGTGCAGTACACGAAAGACGCGGAGGCCGGCGTATGATGACCGTCTGGGCTGTGCTGGGAGGCTTCGAGCTGGATGCCATTTTCGGCGACCCGGCATGGCTGCCCCACCCGGTGGTGTACATGGGCAAAGCCATCTCCCGGCTGGAGAAATTCCTCCGCGCCCGCCTGCCCAAAACGCCTCAGGGCGAGCTGCTGGGCGGCGCGGTGCTGGCGTTCTGCCTGCCGGTAGGAACGCTGCTGTTCACGGGCCTTGTCTGCTGGGGCGCGGCGATGCTTCACCCCCTGCTGGGGCTTGCCGTCCAGATGTTCTGGTGCGGGCAGGCGCTGGCCGCAAAGGGACTGGTGCAGGAGAGCACGAATGTCTATGCCGAGCTGAAAAAAGGCAGCCTGCCCGCCGCCCGAAAGGCCGTGAGCCGCATCGTAGGCCGTGACACGGAAGCGCTGACTGCTGAGGGCGTGACCAAAGCGGCGGTGGAGACGGTGGCCGAGAACGCCAGCGACGGCGTCATTGCGCCTTTGCTTTATATGCTGCTGGGCGGTGCGCCGCTGGCCCTGACCTACAAGGCCATCAACACCATGGACAGTATGCTGGGCTACAAAAACGAAAAATATCTCTACTTTGGCCGTGCCGCCGCAAAACTGGACGATGTGGCGAACTATATCCCGAGCCGTCTGGCGGCGCTGCTCTGGATCATGGCGGCGGCGTTCACCCGCAATGACGCCAAGGGCGCGTGGCGTATCTGGCGGCGGGACCGCCGCAATCACGCCAGCCCCAACAGCGCCCAGACTGAGAGCGCCTGCGCCGGTGCGCTGGGCGTCCAGCTGGCCGGGCCGGCCTATTATTTCGGGGAATATTATCCAAAGCCCACCATCGGCGATCCGCTGCGGCCCATCGAGCCGGAGGATATTCTGCGGGCAGATCGGATGATGTATGTAGCCAGCGGGTTTGCGCTGGCGTTTGGATGTGCGATACGGGGGTTCTTGGGATGAAACAACTGGTCCACGGCGGTGACTGGATGGGCTACCGCGAACGCTTTGGCCGCGACGCGCTGGATTTTTCGGCGAACGTCAGTCCACTCGGTCTGCCTGAAGGGGTGGCGCAGGCCATCCGGGACGCTCTGCCTCTGGCTGACCGCTACCCCGACCCCCTCTGCCGTACCCTGCGGGCGGCGCTGAGCCGGGCCGAGGGTGTGCCGCAGGAGCATATCCTCTGCGGCAACGGTGCGGCGGACCTCATCTTCCGGCTGGTCTGGGCCGTAAAGCCCCATAAGGCGCTGGTGACAGCCCCGACTTTTGCCGAGTACGCCTCTGCATTGGATACGGTGGGGTGCGAAGTGAAACGCTTCTTCCTCGATAAAGCGAATGATTTCGCCCCGACGGACGCCCTCGTGGACGCCGTGGACGAGAGCATCGACATGGTGTTCCTCTGCCAGCCGAACAATCCGACGGGGCAGCTGGCCTCACCCGAGCTGGTGAAAAAGCTGCTGCGCCGGTGCGAGGAGTGCCACACGATTTTGGCCGTAGATGAGTGCTTTCTGGACTTTCTGTCCGACGCCGACGGGTGGACTGCGAAGCCTCTGCTGGAAAGTGGGAACCTCGTCATCCTGAAAGCTTTCACCAAGCTCTACGGCATGGCCGGCGTCCGGCTGGGTTACTGCCTCTGCGGCGACGAAACGCTTCTGGAAAAAATGCAGACAGCGGGCCAGCCGTGGGCCGTGTCCAGTCTGGCGCAGGCGGCAGGCGTCGCGGCCCTGAAAGAAACCGCTTATGTGGACGAGGTGCGCGCCCTTATCGCCCGGCAGAGGCCCGTTCTGACGGCGGGCCTGCGGGCGCTGGGCCTGCAGGTCATCGACGGAAAGGCAAACTATCTGCTCTTCCGCGCGCCCGCCGACCTGAATGAGAGGCTTCGCCCGCTGGGAACACAGGTGCGCAGCTGCGCGAATTATCCGGGCCTCGGGCCGGAGTGGTACCGCACGGCGGTGCGCACGGCCCCCGAGAACGCCCGGCTGCTGGAACTTATGAAAGAGGTGCTGGGATGAGCAGGGCAAAATGCATCATGGTGCAGGGTACGATGAGCGGTGCAGGCAAAAGTCTGCTCTGCGCGGCGCTCTGCCGCATTTTTGCGCAGGACGGCCTGCGCGCTGTGCCGTTCAAGAGCCAGAACATGGCGCTGAACAGCTTCGTCACCAAAGACGGCCTCGAGATGGGCCGGGCGCAGGTGGTGCAGGCGCAGGCCGCCGGTGTCGAGCCGGACGTGCGGATGAACCCCATCCTCCTGAAGCCCAGCAGTGACGTGGGCAGTCAGGTCATCGTCAACGGCGAGGTGCGGGGCCAGATGAAAGCGTCGGAGTATTTCCGCACGAAGCGGCAGCTGGTGCCGGACATCCTGAAGGCATATGACAGCCTCGCCGAGGAGGCTGATGTCATTGTCATCGAGGGCGCGGGCAGCCCGGCGGAAATCAACCTCAAGAGCGAGGACATCGTGAACATGGGCCTCGCCGAGATGGTGGACGCGCCGGTGCTTCTGGTGGGCGACATCGACCGGGGCGGCGTGTTCGCCCAGCTATACGGCACGGTGGAGCTGCTGGAAGAAAAAGAACGCCGGCGCATCAAGGGGCTTGTCATCAATAAATTCCGTGGAGATGTAGAAATTCTGCGCCCTGGCCTTTCGATGCTGGAAGAAAAGACCCATCTGCCCGTGGTGGGCGTCGTACCATACCTGAAGGTGGACATCGAGGACGAGGACTCCCTGAGCCAGCGCCTCGAGATGCGGGACGGCAAAAAGCCGCTGGATGCGGCTATCATCCGTCTGCCGCATCTGTCCAATTTTACGGACTTCATGCCGCTGGAACAGCACCCGCTGCTGGGCGTGCGGTATGTTTCGAATGCTCATGAGCTGGGCACACCCGACCTCATCCTGCTGCCGGGCACGAAAAACACGGTGGACGACCTGCTCTGGCTGCGGCAGTGCGGGCTGGAAACGGCTCTGCTCAAGCTGGCCGCGAAAGGCACGCCGGTGCTGGGCGTCTGCGGCGGCTACCAGATGCTGGGCCAGACCCTCGACGACCCCACCGGCAGCGAGAGCGGCCGGCAGCAGACTCTGCGGGGGCTGGGCCTGCTGCCCACCCGGACCGTGTTCAGCGAGCAGAAGCGCCGCGCACAGGTCAAAGCGACCGTCGCCGCCGCCCCCTTTGCGGGTGCAGAGCTGGAAGGCTACGAGATACACACCGGCGTGACCGAGGCTGAGGGCGAACCCTTCGCCCACTACCCCGACGGAGGCCGGGAAGGCTGTGTGCAGGGCAATGTGTTCGGCACCTACCTCCACGGTCTGTTCGACACCGGCACGCTGACCGAGGCGCTGGCGGGCTGGCTCTGCCGCCGGAAGGGCATCGACCCCTCCGACGCGGCCCTCATCCCGATGGAAGAGTACCGCCGCCAGCAGTTCGACATCCTGGCCGACGGCGTGCGCGGGGCGCTGGATATGGACGCGGTGTATGCCGCGATGGGAATGGAGAGGCGCTGAATGGAACAGGGACTTTTGCATCTGTACTGGGGCGACGGAAAGGGGAAGACCACCGCCGCTATGGGTCTTGCGCTCCGTGCGCTGGGGTCCGGGAAGCGGGTGGTCATCGTCCAGTTTTTGAAGGGCGGGAACAGCGGCGAGATACCGCTTCTGGCCCAGCTTGGCGCGGAGATCTACCGGGGCAAGGCCGGGCAGAAATTCGTCTTTCAGATGACGCCGGAGGAAAAGGCCGCGACCCGGGAACTGCAAAACCAGAACCTCGCCGCCGCCATAGCACAGCCTGCCGACCTGCTGATACTGGACGAAGCCGGGAGCGCAGAAGAGCTGGATATGGTGGACGTCGATCTATTAAAAAAGGCCGTTCTGGAGCGGCCTGCTGGGTGTGAGTGCGTCCTGACGGCCCACACGCCGCCCCAGTGGATGCTGGACGCCGCCGACTACTCCACCGAGATGAAATGCCACCGCCACCCCTACCAGAAGGGGATAAAAGCACGAAAGGGGATAGAATATTGACGCCGCAGCATCATTTACCTGCTGACATTGAGCGGACGAGCTTCCACATCATCACCGAAGAGCTGGAAATGATGGGCATGACCCCGCCGCCCGAGCACGAAGCCGTGGTCAAGCGGGTCATCCACACCACCGCCGACTTCGACTATGCGCGGAATCTCCACTTCACCCCCCGCGCGGTGGAGCAGGCCGTCAAGGCCCTCCACGCCGGGGCCGTCATCGTGACCGATACAAACATGGCGCTGGCCGGCATCACCAAGCCCGGTCTGGCGAAGCTGGGCGGCACGGCCTGCTGTTATATGGCTGACCCTGAGGTGGCCGCCGCCGCAAAAGAGGCAGGCACCACCCGGGCCGTCGCAGCGATGAAAAAGGCAGCGCAGGAGCATCCCGGGGCCATCCTCGCCGTCGGCAACGCGCCCACGGCTCTGCTGACGATTGCAGAACAAATCGAAAGCGGCCTGCGGCCCGCACTGGTCATCGGTGTGCCGGTGGGCTTTGTGAACGTGGTGGAGAGCAAGGAGCGGCTCTTCGCCGTCTGCGAAAAGCATGATGTACCCGCCATCGTGGCGATGGGCCGCAAGGGCGGCAGCAACGTCGCTGCGGCCATCTGCAACGCCCTTATCTACTCCGCCGCCGAGATGCTCGACCCCTCGGCCCGGGGATGGAAGTGAGCGATAAGTTTTGGAGGAGCGCAATGAACCCTACAAGAAAGACCGATGAAAGCTTTTACCGGCTGTTTTCCGCGTCTCACACCGTTTCAGAGCATCTGACCAAGCGGGAGGACAGCGAGCTGCGCGATAAATACGACCACAATGCGTTCTGTTATTCCGGCCAGCCCTCGGCAGATGAAGTCCGGGCCGCGCTGGCCTACCAGAAAGAGCGGGGAGACACCTTCCTCAAGCTGGAAGGGTACGAGCCGCTGGCCGATGCATTCGGCATGGAGTGCGAAGAGACCCTGACGATGGTTCTGCCCCCGGAAACAGACATCCGCAGCTGGAAAACGAACCCGGACGTCTCGATCAAGGCCCCGGACGCAGACCAGCTGGAACAGCACGAACTGAAATACTACGGCCCGTTGTACGGAGATGATTTTACCGTGCGGAACAACCGGAACCTCCGGGAAAAGCTGACCTACCTCGGCGCGTATCTGGGCGGGAAGCTGGTGGGTGATTGCTATATTTTCGCATCCGATGGGTATGTCTGCATGGACGGCCTGCTGGTGGACGAGGATTTCCGGCACCAGTACATCGCCATGACCCTGATGAAGCATATTGCCAAAAAGGCGCAGGAGCGCGGAGAGATTCTGTATCTTCACGCTGACTCCGAGGATACACCGAAGGAACTGTATGCGAAGATGGGATTTCAGGCCGTTGACAAGCTCTATGAATATCTCTGCACCGATTTCTCGAAACTGAAAATATGAACGAATGCGCGCCGGATACGGCGATGGGCCTCCCAATGCGGGAGGCCTTTCTGTTACACCGTCGCCAGCACGGCGAGGATGCTCTGCCAGCGTTTGTTCTCGACCACAGGCGCACGGCGGACGGGCCGGGACTGTACAGGCTGAGGCCGCTGGGCCGTCTGGGGCAGGGGAGTGAAAAGCGCGGCCTGCCATGCGGCGGCAAGCTGCATGGCCTCCGGGCAGCTCTGCAGGGTGCGGCGCTCGGCCCCGGCGAGGTAGTCGCCCAGCCAGCAGAGGATGGCCGCGATGTTCAGCTGCTCGGCGGCGCGGGTGCTCCAATAGCTCCAATGGGCGGGACGGCCCACGAACCGCTCCACCGTGATGAGCGCACCCTCCCGGGCGGCAGAGGGGGAGACCATCCCACAACCACCGGCAGTATGGGCCAGAACGTCCAGAATGCGCGCCATCCGGCCGCTGTCGAGGGCGTCGTCCCGGACAAAGGCAGAAAAATCCGTCTGGGCCAGCAGACCGTCGGCGGTGGCGGGGAAGCGCCCCGTCAGCTCGCCCGAGGCGTTGTGGCAGCTCTGCCACCCTTTGCGGACGAGCTGGAAGTTCAGCTTCTGACGTCCCATCGTGGAATAGAACACCCGGGCCTTGCCGCTGACCGGCTCCTGCCGCAGCTCGAGATAAGCGTCTGCGCCTCCGAGGTCTTGGACCTTGACGCTGAGCACAAGGCGGTACTCAGGCTTCTGGCTGGACATGGCAAGATGCATCTCTTCAAAATAACGTGCGGCATCCATAGCGGTTCTCCTTCCTGTGGGCGCGGGGTGATGTGTAGGTGTGCGGCCTTTCGTTGGTTGTAGTATATCATAAATCTGTCTCTTATACACATCTCCGAGCCCACGAGACTAAGGCGAATCTCG
>ERZ1027225.200-NODE-200-length-30880-cov-5.995685_pt1 | contig 30880 bp, 26 predicted proteins | sample MGYA00519479_ERZ1027225 | MGnify/ENA primary metagenome ERZ1027225 (study PRJEB26926, sample SAMN06164471) | human gut metagenome | biome: ENVO:00009003; feature: ENVO:2100002; material: ENVO:00002003 | host: Homo sapiens | place: USA | collected 2012 ... | reverse complement strand
AGCACATTGCGTCACATCCAACGCACTAAGCTGATTTTTATTACACTGCAGATTGATCAATTCCGGACATTTCGTCACATCTAATTCAGTCAGCTGATTACCGTTGCTCAACAGTTTCTGTAACTTGGTGCACTTTGTCACATCCAGTTCAGTAATCGCGTTATTATTGAATGACACCGATTTCAAACTGGCAAAGGAACCAAGATCCATCTTTCCGGCGAGCCCCACTTTGTTCCATGTAATACTAATCAGTGTACCTTCATCGTCCCATGAATACTGAGTTTTGTCCTGCAGATCTTCCGATACGGTAGCACCTGCTTTTTTCTGCTCTTCAATGATTTTTTTCAACGCCTGGGCATCTGCTGACAGAGTAACTGTCGGATTGGCCGTCGGTGTAGGTGTGCTTGTTGGTGTTGGTGTAGGCGTCGGCGTTGGTGTCGCCGTCGGTGTCGCCGTCGGCTTAGCCGCCGTGCTGCCTGTGTTCTTTCCGGCTGTCGTGCCGGTAGTATTTCCCGGTGCTGCTGTCTTTTTCGTAGCGGTGATCTGAGTCTTGTTTTTATTCGTTACCGTCACGGTACAAACATACTTTTTCTTACCAATCTGGGCCTGTGCCCAAGATACTCCCTGTGATTGTGTCATTGCCTCTGCCTGTGTTTTATTTGCAGTCATTGACAGTATTAATAAAAACACACCACACACGCACATCAACAAATACTTTTTTACATTCATGCTAACCAAATTTGCGTTTCTCATAAAAATCACTCTCCTTTACTTCCTCTCGCCTATAAAAATCTGCTCCATCCTTTCCTGTGTCACTCGTGTTACCGGAATTGTTATATTTCCTGCCACAATACACTCTCTGTAGCCGACACCCATCAAAAAATCCGTGTTGATCACATAACTGTTGTGGACACGCATAAACGTATCCGGCATTTTCTCCAGAAATGCTGACAGTGTCATTCGGATGTGAACTGTTCCCCAGCCATTGGTGTATACACACAAATCATGATTATATATCTCTGCATATATGATCTGCTGGACCGGTAATCGAAACCTCTTTCCCTTACTGTTAAAGTAAAACATGGCATCCTCCTCCAACGCTTTTTTATTTGAATCTCCTTATATTTTACCTTAACAGCTCTCTAAGGCTATTAAAAAGGCATAAAACTCTACGGTCATTTTAGCATTTGTAGGGTAAAAGTTGGATATAACGGCGTAACTAACGGTGCTATAGGCGTACTTTACTGGTATATTGTTCTATATTCCCTCATTTGAACATAAAAAAAGAACCGTATTCTGTGTTGAATACAGTCCCTTTTTTATTTTTTGCTGCCTAATCCGGATAATCATTACCCTGCCTACAGTTTATATACTCCCTCTCATCCACTAATAACAACACCCTCTCTTTCTACATTATCATAAAACGGCAACGCCCCAAGCCAGTACTTGAAATGTTCCTCATTCTTCACAATAACACTAATGTCAACACCATACTCCATAAGGTAATCAAACGCAATGTCATACAACTTATATTCAACTTCCGTTATATCTTCTTCAGCAAGAGAAGTCAAAACCATCACATCTACATCCGAATTTTCATTGCAATCCCCTCGTGCATAAGATCCATATACGATTACCTTCCTCAACTCGTCTCCCATCACTCTTTTTACTTCCTGTGAAAATAAAACCATGATATCTCGAACTGGTTCTGGCATAATCTCACCTCCATCTCTTAAACACATCTTTTTTACAGTATATCACAAACATATTTACAATAGCAAAATTTTTTACGACATACCAATCCTTACCCTTTTATCCAGATATTTAACCGATTGTCCGGATCGATCCGCTCTGTTTTTACACCCCCGTTGCTTTCCCAAAAACATTCACTTTCCGGTATGGAGGTCAAATATATTTTTTCGCATCCCTCTTTATTTAACTTCCTTTTCTCCCAAAGGTGTTATAAATTCTATCAAAGACTCACCTCGCCCTTTCACTGCAGTCTTTGATTTATTACTTCAATCCATCCGCTGTCATCACTTTCTAGCAACTTCAAATAGTGTCCAAAATTACTGCTCCCTGTAATTGAATCATCTATCGCTAATTTGCTCACTCTCTCACGCATATCCTTGTAATTTTCTACGGTAATATATTTCATAATCTCTTTGATCTGATCTGCCCGCCCCTTATAATTTTCTACACCAGTATATTTTTTTATCAATGGCGCATTCACCGGCTTTGCTGGCGATTTCAAATTTTCATCCGTCCAATGCTTCGATATAATCTGCATTGTACATGGATTCCCGAACATAACCACTTCATTAGCAGCATCCACTCCATGAAAAACATTTATCTTTCGCTTTATGTCCTCGTACTGCTCATGCGGTTTCTTTTCAGTATCGCAAAAAATTAACACAAGTTCATCTGCCCCATTTTGGTATCGATCCTGATATCTGGCAGGAATATTTCCATTACCACCGGCATTAACAAGGCTGATCTGATACTGTTCATTCCATACCTTCAATTTATTTAAACAGTCAAGATATGCGTATTCCTCATTGCCTTCGCAGATAATACAGATTTTGTGATTATCTAAAAATTTAGGGAGCTTATTTATCATGGGCATCCTCCTCTCTTGCATTTCCCTTTATACTAAGTAAGGAGTTGATCAATTCCGGATCTGGCAATGCGCCAAGCGCACCCTTCCTGTATTTTTCCATTATGTCCGTCGTATCCCTGACGCCCTGCTGTGCTGTAAACTCAGCAAGTGAATAAACATACACTCCCTCTCCGTCCTTATGAACAAACCAAATCTGTTCCTTTCTGAACATCCTTTTACAGTCCATAAGATTAATGTCATGAACGGTAAATATCATCTGTGCGTTGGTGTTTAATTCATTATTAAACATGGCTACAATGGCCCTTGTAAGTTTGAAATGAATGCTGCTGTCCAACTCATCCACAACGAGAATTCTGCCTTGTTCAAGTGCCTCAATCACATAACTCGCCATCGCCGCTATCTTCTTTGTTCCTGTGGAATCAAATATCATGCTTGGCACATGAACACCCTTGTAGGTAGAAAACAAACGGATCTGATCCATGATCTGATCCGGAATGTCCAGTACTTTCTCTTCTGGTTTTTCATCGTCCTCATCCATTTTAATTTGGATTTTATCCACATCCACATACTCAAAGTTATCCATATATAAGTCTGCATTCTTGATAAAATCCACAACTTTTTCCTGTAATTGATTCTTATTTTTCATAAGTTCAATCGTGTGCTGCATCGGAATATTGTTCATATTAATGATGTCGATTTTCTCCGCAAACCCAACCAGAATTTGTTTCATCTCATTGATGCGTTCAAACTTTGTCGTATCAATCACATAGCAAAACAGACTGTTCTTAGATACAACTGGAATCATAAATTTTAAATTCTCATCATCACACTCGTATCTTTCGCCAACAGTGTCCTTCTTTAACCAGCAGACTTCTTTTTCATTATTGTATTGATCCTTCAATATCTCAGAAAATGATTCGTAAATATACTCTTCTTTCTCACAGTCATACTTAAAATCATAAGAAAATTTTCTTCCGCTTGCCAAAAAAGTTACACCCAGTGAGCAAACCTTATTCGAAGTGAATATATTAGGCATCAACCCATTCCTCTTGTTCAAAAGTACATCTTTTATGGCTCTGATGCACTTGATCAGACAGGTTTTCCCTGCATTATTCGGACCATATATTCCAGCTGTCTTGAGTATATGGAAGTTGTTTTCTTTATGAACATTCGATCCAAATTTTTTATTTCTCATATCTGCTTTCATTGAGAATACGATTTCATCCTCAAATACAAAACAGTTTTTCGCTCTAATCTCAATAATCATGGCACATTCCTCCTGGTCATTTTTCCTATTGGTAATTATTATACCACGAAACATTTTTTATGCAACATTTCTTCACAAAAAATATTTACACTCGTGCCACATATAGTATTCTTTTTCACACCAGCATGGAATAATACTCCCACGGCCAAACCACACTATCAAAGCAGTTCTCCATATATTCCCAGATGTCCTCATCTGCATACCCCATCATGCGGAATATCACGCATACGCTTTCCTGCATTTTTTCGTATGTGATTTCTCCCTGAAGCTGCTGCAAAAACAATACCTGCCACAACACAGCGTATTCCATTGCCATCCATTCCAGCTTGACGATCATATCCAATACCTGCTCTGTCCCGGTTGTCACAAGAGCAGAAGATATTTCTTCTGCAAAAAGGATCCGAAGATGCTTCTGCCATGTTTCCATCTCCTGCCGGAACGCACTCCACCGTTCTGTTTTTCCACAGTCAAGCCCCTCCGCCTCCTTTGCAAGGGGTTTAAGGAATTTACCGTAAATATTTTGTCTGCGGTATATGGCCGAAATGTCCAGAAAAAGTAGATTATACTCTTCCAACCGCTCCTCTGTCATATCCAGATTTGCCCCAATGGCCTTTTGAATTTTTTCAATGTCTGTCTTTCTTTGATAGCGTGAAAACTCTTCTTCCAGCACACCTTTCTGCTCCAATTCATCCAAATCCAGTGCGATCAGAAAACAGATTTCCAACGCTGTATTTAACGCCAGTCCCGGCGTATTCACAATCTCCAGAAACCAGTCTCTGATTTCAAAAAGCACCGGATTTATCTCACAGATTTCATCCGCAATCCCTTGGATTTTTTCTTCTCTCTCCTGCAGCCGGAACTGATCCTGTCCCCACATCAGATCCACCACCGCCGGACAACCGGGCGTCAATCCCCGCTCTATTCGTCCGGTGTAGTGATGCTCTTCTCTTGGAAATGTGTGGCAGGTGTGAGAGATGGCTCCCTCTCCGTCTTTCAATACGATCTCACACAATTTCTGCTCATTGAGAAAAGGACACATCCCATCTTGTTTCAGTTCAATGATGTGCCCTTCTTCCACTTCTTTTACTTGTTTTTTTCGTTCGTCATCCCACTGATCAAGTGTCTCGTCATCCACCGCGATACGCCACTGCATGCAGCAGGTCATGGGACACTGGGATGAGATGCATTGAAATTTGTCATAATAATCCGGCTGGTATTGTTTCATAAGCTGTGTTCCTTTTTTATTCTTTTAAATTATCATACCCTGTATTGCATTTTCATATAAAAACTGTCCTCGCACTCCCCATGTAAAAACCTCTAATGCTTTATCTGTTGCCGACATATCTGCAGCAGACAAAATCCCTTCTAATTCATCGAGATGCACATTAGGGACATTCACTCCATTTAATTTCTTCTTTGCCAGAAACAAACTCTGCTGTGGCGATAAATGAAATATATCCTCAAACTTTGACCTTGTAAAACGCCTCTTCTCGTTTTCACCTTCATATTATAGCATTGTTTTATATCCATGTCATGTAGTTATAGATTCAATCTGCCGCCAATTAAGATGACGATCTTTTTGCATTTTATTTAGTTTACAATTCAAGGGAATTTTCATTCAGCAGGAACTCATAAAGTCCGAGATGAAGTATTCCATCCTCATCCGTCCAAGGCTTCATTGAGGTTTTGCTAATAACAATCTTCTTGAAGAAATCCTTGGTGTTCTTCAAAGGTCTGAGTTCAGTTTCAAGTTTTGACGGCTCTGAAACATTCAGTGCAGATTGAATATAGTATTTTTTAGAACCCTTGTTTACTACAAAATCTATCTCGCACTGTTTTTTCGACCTTTTTCCTGCACTCATTTCCACAATCTCTACAACACCGACATCAACGGAATACTCTCGACACAGAAGTTCATTGTATATAATGTTCTCCATTATGTGAGTTTCTTCCTGTTGCCTGAAATTAAGTCTTGCGTTGCGAAGTCCAATGTCGGTGCAATAATACTTTGACGGGTATTCAAAATACTTTTTGCCCTTTACATCGTATCATAGTATGCCACCATTTTTGCAAAATATCAAGCATTCACTTGAAACTTAGGTGTATTTGCACCTAAGTTCTCATTACACCTCCTCACTTGTATCCACTGTAGGCGGTGAAAAAGCAAATACGGAGAAGATAATGCCGGCAAGAACAACGACTGTGTCCTCAAGCATAACGGCCTCCACTTCCATTTATTATCCACATTGTTATTTCTCTTAACTTAAAAACTCCTGCATACCATTTCTGGTATACAGGAGTTCTCTATTACATCATTATATGCAATCTATCACTTTAGTACTACTTCTGTGCAATTGCTGCCTGAGCTGCTGCCAGACGAGCGATTGGTACACGGAATGGTGAACAAGATACATAGTCAAGTCCAATCTTGTTGCAGAATTCTACAGAAGATGGGTCTCCACCATGCTCACCACAGATACCGCAGTGAAGTTTGCTGTTTACAGGTTTTCCAAGTTTCAGAGCTGTCTCCATCAACTTACCAACACCTTCCTGATCCAGTTTTGCAAATGGATCGTTCTCGAAGATCTTAGCGTCATAGTAAGCATCCAGGAATTTACCAGCGTCATCACGGGAGAATCCGAATGTCATCTGTGTCAAGTCGTTTGTACCGAAGCAGAAGAAGTCAGCCTCTTTAGCGATCTCGTCTGCAGTAAGAGCTGCACGAGGGATCTCGATCATAGTACCTACTTCATACTCAAGTTTAGCACCAGCTGCTGCGATTTCAGCATCTGCTGTCTCAACTACGAACTTCTTAACATATTTAAGCTCTTTTACATCGCCAACCAATGGGATCATGATCTCTGGTTTTACATTCCAGTCTGGATGAGCTTTCTGTACTTCGATTGCTGCACGGATAACAGCCTTAGTCTGCATCTTAGCAATTTCCGGATAAGTTACAGCAAGACGGCATCCACGATGTCCCATCATTGGGTTGAACTCGTGAAGAGAAGCAATGATTGCTTTGATGTCTTCTACGGATTTGCCCTGAGCCTCTGCCAATTTCTTGATGTCAGCTTCTTCAGTTGGAACGAACTCATGAAGAGGTGGATCCAAGAAACGGATTGTAACCGGATTTCCTTCAAGAGCCTCATATAATGCTTTGAAGTCTCCCTGCTGATATGGAAGGATCTTCTCAAGAGCAGCTTCACGCTCTTCTGCTGTATCGGAGCAAATCATCTCACGGAAAGCAGCGATTCTGTCTTCCTCAAAGAACATATGCTCTGTACGGCAAAGTCCGATACCTTCTGCACCAAGCTCACGAGCTTTCTTAGCATCTGCAGGTGTATCTGCATTTGTACGAACTTTCATAGTACGGAACTTGTCAGCCCATCCCATGATGCGTCCGAACTCACCAGCGATTGTAGCGTCTACAGTCTTGATGATACCATCATAGATGTTACCGGTAGAACCATCGATAGAGATGAAATCTCCTTCATGGTACTCTTTACCAGCCAATGTAAATTTCTTGTTTGCTTCGTCCATGTTGATGTCACCACAACCGGATACACAGCATGTACCCATTCCACGAGCAACTACAGCTGCGTGAGATGTCATACCACCACGAACTGTCAGGATACCCTGGGATGCTTTCATACCAGTGATATCTTCTGGAGAAGTCTCAAGACGAACCAGAACGACTTTCTCTCCGCGCTCATTCCACTCTACAGCGTCTTCTGCTGTAAATACGATCTTACCGCAAGCAGCTCCTGGAGAAGCTCCCAAAGCCTTAGCTACTGGTGTAGCAGCTTTCAATGCAGCAGCATCGAACTGTGGATGAAGAAGAGTATCCAGGTTACGAGGATCGATCATAGCAACAGCTTCTTCTTCTGTTCTCATGCCCTCATCTACAAGGTCACAAGCGATTTTCAAAGCAGCCTGAGCGGTTCTCTTACCGTTACGAGTCTGAAGCATATAGAGTTTTTTGTTCTCAACTGTGAACTCCATATCCTGCATATCTCTGTAGTGGTTCTCAAGAGTCTGGCACACTTCTTTGAACTGTGCAAATGCTTCTGGGAATTCCTGCTCCATCTGTGCGATAGGCATTGGTGTACGAACGCCGGCAACAACGTCTTCACCCTGTGCATTCTTAAGGAATTCTCCCATCAGTTTCTTCTCTCCTGTAGCAGGGTCACGAGTAAATGCAACACCTGTACCACAGTCATCACCCATGTTACCAAATGCCATAGACTGTACGTTTACAGCAGTTCCCCAAGAATAAGGGATGTCGTTGTCACGACGGTATACATTGGCACGAGGGTTGTCCCAAGAACGGAATACGGCTTTGATAGCACCCATCAACTGCTCTTTTGGATCATCTGGGAAATCTTCACCAATCTTAGCTTTGTATTCAGCCTTGAACTGTGCAGCCAGCTCTTTCAGGTCGTCTGCAGTAAGCTCAACATCCTGCTGAACACCACGGTCAGCTTTCATTTTGTCGATGAGCTCTTCGAAGTATTTCTTTCCTACTTCCATAACTACGTCAGAATACATCTGGATGAAACGACGGTAGCAGTCCCATGCCCAGCGGGCATTTCCGGATTTCTCTGCGATTACATTTACTACTGTCTCATTTAAACCAAGGTTCAAAATTGTATCCATCATACCAGGCATGGATGCACGAGCACCAGAACGAACGGATACAAGAAGAGGATTTTCTTTATCTCCAAATTTCTTACCTGTGATTTCTTCCATTTTTACGATGTACTCATTGATCTGTCCCTGAATTTCATCATTGATTTCTCTGCCATCTTCATAGTACTGAGTACAAGCCTCTGTTGTAATGGTGAATCCCTGAGGTACTGGAAGTCCCAAGCTTGTCATTTCTGCAAGGTTAGCACCTTTACCACCAAGGAGTTCTCTCATGTTAGCGTTACCTTCGCTAAACAAATAGACCCATTTAGTCATTTTAACAATTCCTCCTATATAAATTTGTAGAACCTCCCACAGCCTGCCTGTCCGCCCATCTTGTAAAAGCGCACAACAAAAAACGCAAGCATGTAGGTTTGCTGAATTTATTGTAACATAAAACACACGGATATAAAAGTGTTTTTTTTATGAAAATAAACCTTTTTTATGCATTGACAATCCGAAAGCAGGAACTTTATAATGGTACGTGGATAAAAGAATTAAACCATACATACGGAGGCTGATTATGATACGAATTATTACTGACAGTCTGTGCGATTTTACCATGGACTACGCAAAAGAAAACAACTTTGATATTATGCCCCTTACCGTTCGTTTCGGTGAGACAGATTACAAATGTGGTGTGGATCTGACCAACGAGGCATTTTATGATCTGCTGGAAAACAGCGAAGATGCTCCTTCCACCGCCGCTGTAAATCCTTACGAATTTGAGGAGACTTTCCAGAAATACCTGGATGCCGGAGACGAGATCGTAGCCATTATTTTTTCCAAAAACATGAGTGCTACTTTCCAGTCTGCCAAGATTGCCGCTGACAACATCGAATCTCCTTCCCTGCATCTGATCGACTGTGAAAACGGTGCTATGGGACAGGCTCTTTTGATCCATGCCGCTGTTACTATGCGGGATCAGGGTGCTTCTGCCAGTGAGATTGCTGAGAAGATCACGGCCCTTCTGCCAAGAACAGCTACTTATTTCATCGTAGACAACATGGATTATCTCCAGCGGGGCGGCCGTATCTCTAAAAGTGCGGATCCGGTCGGAAACCAGATGAAGATCCATCCGGTACTGCGCCTTCTGCCAGATGGTGTAAAACCAGTGGACAAAGTAAAGGGAAGAAAGTCCTGTAATGCATGGCTGGTAAACAAACTTACCGATGTGAAGCCGGATCCTGCTTACACCGTAGTGATCGGTCATTCCAATGCACCGGAGCGTGCCGAGGCTCTCAAAGGTCAGCTTCAGGAAGCCGGTGTAAAAAACGACATCCTCATTACCTGCATCGGACCGGTTGTAGGAACCCATATCGGACCAAACTGTCTGGGCATCGGTTATATAGAAGCCTGAGGTGTATTGTTACCGGCAGTATGATCTGCCCTGTAAATTACATAAAAACAAAAAGAACCTCTCCGGGAGACTTTGGTGCACGGCACCATCCAGCCTCCGGGGAAGTTCTTTTTTTATCCTTTTATTTCTACTGCCGCCAGTTCTCCGGCAGTACCATAGTACCACCAAATTTTGTATGACGGTAGCGGTCTTTGCTCCGGTCATACTTCTGCACAGTGAGAATCTGTCTTGGGTTTGAAGTTTTCAAAGATTTATATACCTTTTTCAGGCTGATCCACTGTCTATTATGGTCCGGATCCCCGGAATCTCCCAAAAACACCCTGTCTTTGTCCTTATCATAGAGGAATAAAGTCACATAGTGTCCCGGGGTGTTGCTCCAGTATACCGTACTTTCGCTGCTGCTGACCACTACAATAGCCGCCATAGAACTCTCGATCTGTCTGCGAAATGCCTCATAGTCCGCCGGTTTTGTTCCTGTCTGGCAGGAAAATCCGGCGCTCTCCAAAGTCTTTTTCATAAAGCCCCAGTCGATGGCTCCTCCGCCACCGTATCCGGAAACTTTCTTGGCGTACTGATACATATCCACCGGCGATGCCTTGTAGCCACCACTGAAGGATGTGTAAACATTGGCCATGCAGCACAATCCACAGCCAAATCCACCAAAAGATCCGCCGTCATACAGATCTTTGCCCCATTTGCCGGACCACTCCCGTCTTTCCTTCCAGGATTTAGGCCCCTGCAAAAAGGTAGCGATCTTCTCGGTAGGATCCACTGTCGGTACCGGTGTGGCAGGTGTGGCTGTTGCCGTTACCGCCGTGTGGCTGGCCGTCACCGCCGGCGGTGTGACTACATCACCGGCGGCAGGCTTTGCATCCAGCGGGAAATAGTGATTTAAAAACGCCGCCAAAAAAAGCATGGCCGCACTGAGTACCACAATAAGGATCATCTGTTTTTTGGTATAATTTCTTTTCTTCATAGGCCCCTGATCTAGAATGTAAATTTATCTGCAAAATACTCTTTCAATTCTGAAATCTTGATACGCTCCTGCTCCATGGTATCACGGTCACGGACTGTTACCATGCCATCTTCCTCGGAATCGAAATCGTATGTAACACAGAAAGGTGTTCCGATCTCGTCCTGACGGCGGTAACGCTTACCGATGTTGCCACGGTCATCATATTCACAGTTATAATATTTGCTCAGTTCTGCAAATACTTTTTCTGCATTGTCATTTAACTTTTTGGAAAGTGGCAGCACACCGATCTTTACCGGTGCCAGTGCCGGATGGAAGTGCATTACCGTACGCACATCTCCCTCACCGATCTCTTCTTCATCATAAGCACTGCACAAAAATGCCAGTGTCACTCGGTCAGCACCCAGAGACGGCTCGATTACATATGGGATGTATTTTTCTTTCTTTTCATCATCAAAATACTCCATGGACTCACCGGATGTATTCTGGTGCTGTGTCAGGTCGTAATCTGTACGGTCTGCGATACCCCACAGTTCGCCCCATCCGAATGGGAACAAGAACTCAAGGTCTGTGGTTCCTTTGCTGTAGAAGCAAAGTTCCTCTGCAGAGTGGTCTCTGGCACGAAGTTCATCGTCTTTGATACCAAGATTTTTCAGCCAGTCGATACAGAACTGTCTCCAGTATGAGAACCACTCCATATCAGTACCAGGCTCACAGAAAAATTCCAGCTCCATCTGTTCAAACTCACGGGTACGGAATGTAAAGTTTCCTGGTGTGATCTCGTTTCGGAAGGATTTACCGATCTGTCCAATTCCAAATGGAATCTTTTTACGGGATGTTCTCTGTACATTCTTGAAATTGACAAAGATACCCTGTGCTGTCTCCGGACGAAGGTATACTGTATTTTTGGCATCCTCTGTAACACCCTGGAATGTCTTGAACATCAGGTTGAACTGACGGATCTCTGTAAAGTTGTGTTTACCACAGCTTGGACAGCAGATGTTATGGTCGTTGATAAAGCCTTCCATCTTGGCATTGTCCCATCCGTCTACGGAACCATCCAGTTCGATATCATTGTCCTTGGCAAAATCCTCGATCAACTGGTCTGCGCGAAATCTTTCATGACACTCTTTACAGTCCATCAAAGGATCTGAAAAACCGCCCAAATGTCCGGACGCTACCCATGTCTGTGGGTTCATCAGGATCGCACAGTCTACACCCACATTGTACTTATTCTCCTGAATAAACTTCTGCCACCACGCTTTCTTTACATTGTTCTTCAGCTCTACGCCCAGATTTCCGTAATCCCATGTGTTGGCAAGTCCGCCATAAATCTCTGATCCCGGATAAATAAATCCACGGCTTTTCGCCAGTGCCACAATCTTGTCCATTGTCTTTTCCATTTGAAATTCCTCCAAAAAATTCTTTCATCGCAAATCATCCCTGACTTCCCGGAATGCTGCGCCTGCATTTATGTTCCATTGTACTATTATAAAAAGTTTTTTTCAAGTTAAAAATCCAGCATCCCCAGGGATTTGAACTTCCGGTCCGTGTTTGCTTCCAGATAACGGCCTACCACCCGGGACAATTCCTTCTGAACCTTCTCCCCCACAGTAAAACTGTAAAGGGTTTCCAGCCTGGAAGATAAGATCCGCTGCAGCGTATACAGGGTAGTGCCGGAAATCAGCATATCACCCCTTCCGCCTCCACACCGGCTGCACCGCACGCCGGCATCTTTCACGGAAAAAAACACCAGATCCTCTTCCCCGCCACAGTCCACACACTGATAAATTCTGGGTGCCACACCTTCTATGTAAAGCATGCGGAATTCATAGATCCGGCGGACCAGTTCGTGAGGGATCTCTTTTCTGGTCAGAGCATGCAGCGACACATACAAAAGATTCAGTTCTTCCTTGGCATTCATTCCCTCTCTGGTAAAATAATCCGCCACTTCGCAAAAATACAATCCCATGTACAGCGCATCAAGATCCTGCCTGAGTTTTGGGAAAAACTGCTTTACTTCCACCTGTTCAATGCTGTAGGAGTCTCTTCCCTTATATACATAAAATTCACCGAATGTAAAAGGTTCCGTAGACGCCGAAAGGGGGCTTTTCGGTCGTCTTGCCCCTCTGGCAAATGCCGAAATACGCCCCCATTCTTTTGTCAGAAGGACAACCCTTTTATCGTATTCCCCGATGGTAGTGGCCGACAGTACCATGCCCATTACCTGCTGTTTCAACGATTTTTTCCTCCTTGCTGCCACAGTCGCCGTACCGGTAACTCTCCCGGTCTGCCACATAAGCCAGATAATCACTGACCCGCCCTGTGGATGTAAACCGGTTCCATGCTTTGTCTCTTTCTTCTTCCATAACTTCCTCCGTTTTGTACCTTTGCTTCTACAAAACTTAGAATACCCGGAAGGATTTTTCTCTATGCTGTCAGATATTGGAAACCGCTAGTCGTTCTCCTTAAATCCAAAGTTTTTCAATAAAAAGTCACTGTCACGCCAGTCTTTCTTCACCTTGACCCACAATTTGAGATTGACTTTTGCCTCCAGAAAATCTTCGATTTCCTTTCTGGCTGCGGTGCCGATGCGCTTCAACATAGCACCCTGTTTACCGATGATAATGCCCTTGTGGGAGTCTCTCTCGCAGACGATGGTAGCATCAATATCGTAAAAAAGATTTTTCCCCGGACGCTCCTTCATGCTGTCGATGGATACAGCAATTCCATGAGGAATCTCATCCTGCAAAAGACGCAGTGCCTTCTCCCGGATCAGTTCCGCTACGATCTGGCGCACCGGCTGATCGGTGATGGTGTCCTCATCATAAAACTGAGGGCCTTCCTCCAGATAAGAAAACATAGTCTCAATGAGATCATCCACATTTTCCCCGTTCTGGGCAGAAACCGGTACCATCTCCGCAAAATCCAGAATGTCTTTGTAGGCATTCATGCACTCCAACAGTTCATCTTTCCTCACTTTGTCGATCTTATTCATAACAAGGATCACCGGTGCCGAAGATTTTTTCAGTTCCTGGGCAATGTGTCTCTCTCCCTGGCCGATATAAGTGGTCGCTTCCACCAGCCACAGCACCAAATCCACTTCCTTAAACGTGCTCTCTGCTGCATTGACCATAAACTCGCCCAGCTTGTTTTTCGCCTTGTGGATTCCCGGTGTATCCAGGAACACGATCTGGCCTCTGTCATCATGGTACACCGTCTGGATGCGGTTTCTCGTCGTCTGCGGCTTGTTGGATGTGATAGCGATCTTCTGGCCGATGATGCGGTTCATCAGGGTAGACTTGCCTACATTGGGACGGCCTACCAGTGTCACAAATCCTGATTTAAACTTTTGTTCCATTTTATTCCTCCTAATTCAAAACACGAACGGTGTCGAACAGTTCCTTTGCTTCTTCTACTTTTTCCTCGCCACCCAGCACACAGATCTTGTCATCCGAAAGGATTGCTTCCACCATTTTTGCTGCTTCACGGACTTTCTTCTGATCCGTTGCCAGCACCTGGTCTCTCTCTGTCTGCATATCCGCTTCGGTGTAACCGGTCTTGTAACTGCGGTAAGAACGGCTTCCCTTGGCTCTCGGTGTCAGCGGCGTATCCATCTCGCTGATGGTTCCGATCATATACTTCATCATATCCCGCTCATCGGCGTCAAACTGCTCCAGATAAGCCGGCACGCCTTTGTATACCTCATTGGTCTCTGTCAGGTTCGGATCTCTGTAAGACATAAAATATCCGGTTCCGCTCTGGGCAAAACTGCACATAACGCCGTAGGCTCCTCCTTTGACTCTCACTTCATTCCAGAGATAATCGTAGGACAAAATGGTTTTTACTACTCTGAAGGAACCATCATATTCGATTCCTTTATCGTCAAAATGACCGGCTCTGGCTACAAACTGCACCTTGCTGGCCGTCTTGAAGCCCTCATTTTTCTTGCTTGCAGGCAGTTTCCAGTCTGGTTCCGGCACGGTTTCTCCCGCCTGCTGTGGCAGTGCCTCCAACAGGGTGGAAAGTTCTTTTTTCAAAATCTCCCGTCCCTCTTCTGTGGCTGTGACGGAGATCTCCAGATCTTCTTTGACAAAAATATTTTTCATGAGAGCCGTCAACACAGCGATAAGATTGTCTTTTCTCTCTTCAAAATGTTCTTCCAGATCACACAGAAAATCGTAATACCCGATTCCTGACATCTGCTCCACATAATACTGTCTTTCTCCCAGATAAGACATAACACGGCGGCAGGCGGTCAGATGTCCGGCTGCCAGTTTGCTGGCCTGCTGGCCGGATCTCGCCTCTCCGATAATCTCACGCAGACGCTTGGTGTCTCCCATCTTTGACTGGGTCAGGATTTCTCCCAACAGTTCCATCATATATGGGATTTCACGGTACAGCATCTTGGACCCTACTTCCATATGCATACTGTATTCATCACTGCCCTTTCTTCCATAGGCTGTTCCCTCTACCTCAAAGTTGCCTGCATGGATGAGGATCTCGTTGCTGAGAGCCAGTTTATCATGCTTCTCTGTGTCCACGGTACCGAGAATATCTGTCAAAAGCCCCAGATACGGTGCGTACTCTTTCCATTGGTCCACGGAAAAGATCAGGCGGAGGTACTCAATGCCGTTGGTTGGATAATCATGTTCTACCAGCGTCACACCCTGCATTTCATTTACTTCATTGTGAACCGGCAACACCTTTTTTCCCAGGTCCTCTCTGGTAAGAAGCGGAATACACTTCAATGCCTCCGGGCTGGTTGGCTCTTCCTGGTATACCTTCAACTCCTTTGTTTCCTGTACCAGTTTTTGGATCTGTTCCGGTGTCAAAGTCTCTTTGTACTGATCCAGTTTTTCCTGTTCTTCCTGATCCATCTTGGCGGTCAATCCTGCCTTTGGCTCAATTCCCACATAGCATACATGAGTGTTGTCCAGGAAGAAATCCCGGATCAGCTGCTCATAATAATCTGTATCCATGGCCTTTCGCAGTTCTTCAAACACATCCCCGCAATCCAGATGGATAAACGGCTTCTTATCATCATACAGCCAGCTGTCAAACATCTGCAGGCCGTACATCAGTCCCTTTGGATAGTTGCCGAAATCTCCCTCTCTGTACTGGAATTCCATGGCGTTTAACGCCGCCAGTAGAGACTTTCTGTCCAGACCTTTCTCCGCCAGTTCTGTCAGGGTATCGTAGATCACCTTCTCAAAATCCTGTTTCTGATCCTGTCTGGCGTTTTTCGCAATGAAGGTAAAGGACATCTGCTGCAGGCCATTTTCAAAGCCACCTTTGATCTCACTGCCGATCCCTGCGTCTAAAAGAGCCTGTTTTACCGGTGCTCCTACCGCATCCAGCAGAACATATTCCAGCACCTGCATGCCCCGGTACAGTTTGCGGTCATCAAAAGTTCCATAGGCAAAATTCAGGCTGTGGTATACTTTGTCCTTTGAATCGTCTCCTTCCGGCACGGAGTAAAAACCGTATTTCTCCTGTTTTTTATCAAATGACTTCTGCATTGGCAGTGCCGAATCTACGAAAAGATAGTCAAACTGACTCAGGTATTTTTCTTCCAGCCAGTTCAACTTCTCTTCCATATCCATGTCTCCATAAAGATAGATGTAACTGTTTGATGGATGATAATATTTGCTGTGAAAATCCAAATAGTCCTCATAGGTCAGTTCCGGTATCTCCACCGGGTCACCGCCGGACTCCACCCCATACGGAGTGTCTGGGAACAATGCATTCTGGATGTTCCGGTACAAAATACTGTCCGGATCGGAGTACACACCTTTCATCTCGTTAAACACTACGCCATTGTACTTAAGCGGGGCCTCTTCCGACTCCAGCTCATAGTGCCAGCCTTCCTGCTTAAAAATTTTCTCTTCTTTATATATATTAGGATAAAAAACAGCATCCAGATACACATGCATCAGATTCTGGAAATCCTTATCATTGCAGCTTGCCACCGGGTATACGGTTTTGTCCGGATAGGTCATGGCATTCAAAAAGGTATTAAGAGAGCCTTTGGCCAGTTCAATAAACGGATCTTTTACCGGGAACTCTTTGGAACCGCATAATACTGTATGTTCCACAATGTGGGCCACACCGGTGGAATCTTTTGGCGGGGTGCGGAATCCGATGGTAAAAACCTTGTTTTCATCCTGATTTTCCATCAAGACCACTTTGGCTTTTGTCTTATTATGTTCTAACAGATATCCTTTGGTTCCCATGTCTTTCATGTCCTGGGTGGATATAAGTCTGTAGGCTTTACAATGTTCGATGTTCATTCTTTCTTCTCCTTTATAAAAACTGATTTCACAGGTATAATTTACACGAAATCCACAATAACTATACAGTATCACATTTTTACAGGTATTGGCAACACCGCAAAAATATTTTCTTGCTATTTTACGGGCGGTATGGTAAAGTTAATGAGTGTGAAATATTTATTTTAGGAGGCAAAACACATGAAAGGTACAGTTAAATGGTTTAATGCCAAAAAAGGATTCGGATTTATTTCTGACGAAGAGGGAAAAGATGTATTTGTACACTTCTCCGCATTACAGATGGATGGTTTCAAAGTTTTGGAAGAGGGCGACGAAGTAGAATTCGAAGTAATCGATGGCGAAAAGGGACCACAGGCTGCAAATGTAACAAAGTTATAATCGATTTTTAATGGACTTAGTTTTTATATAAAAGTTAAGCAATTACAAGAGGTTGTAACAAGGCGGGTTCTATGACCCGCCTTTATAACTGTTCAGAAACGCCAAAGGGCGTTTTTTTATTGTTCTTTTACAGAGATGCAAAGATGCGGCTTCCTTTTATCCGGACCCAGTGGAGCATTCCGGCGCAGACTGCCAGAAGCACCGCAAAAGAAACTGTCATATACTCTTCCGCTGTAAATGGCAGATTCAGATATCCTGCTGCCAGAACGCCAAGTACGATCCAGTTGCCAAAGATTACCGCCACTACGCCAAAGTTCTGTTTTACTGCAGCCGTGTCATTGGTCCACTTCAGATTTGGCCGCTTCAGATTTACCATCAATCCTAACAGCGCCCCAAACAGCACATACAAAAGGGGCCAGAGCACCAGCCAGATTCCCTGCATCAGGGTTACCGGGAGAACACAGACCACACAAATGCTGCAAAAGACTGCCGGCACTCCGGTGAGCCACATGTGAAGCTCCAGTTTGGAACGAAGCACCTGCCACGGCTTTACTGGCAGTGACTGGGACAACCAGATATTTTTTCCTTCCAGTGAAATAGCAGGCGCCGTTATATCATTCATGGATGTCATCAGAGCAATGGCTCCGATCAGCATCAGCACCAGGGTTCCTACATACTCTCCAAAGATCTCTTTCTGCAGCTGCAGCAAAAGAGGTGCTTTAACGATAGCCGCCACACCCGCCACCGGCAGCATCAGAGTTCCCATGGCACAGTTAAGCATATAGGTGGCACTGCTTGTAAAATGTTTACATTCCTTCCACAGCAACGCCCGTCTCAGGCTTCTTTTTGCCACGATTTTTTCTTTGTACACTTTCTTTGTGACCTGCTCAGCCTGAGTAGCGATCTGTACGAAACTTCGTTTCATCACAAATACCACGGCGGCCAGTGCCACAAGGACAACAAGGGTAGTCACTGCCATCGGCACTGCCTCACCGGCTGCTCCCAGTCCAAACTGGTACAGCACATACGCCTTGTTCTTTACTGCGTCTCCTGCCACCAGTATATTGCCAAGGAGTGTCTCCAGCATCTGACTGGCCTTGAAATATATAAAATAATACAGTCCCAGAAACGCCAGGGAGGCTACGACCATAACGGCACTTTTATTTTTCAGCTTGCTGCTGATCCTGGCCACACCCCATCCCAGCAGACAGGATAAAATAAGTACAATGAGGGTCAGCAAAATACCAAACAAAATTCCACAGATGATCACAGCCGGTGTCCTCTGTGCCGTAGAAAAATACACGATCAGCCCCGGAATATACACCACCATGCTATACAGGACACTCATAAAATAAACTCCGGTCAGACGGACAAGCAAAAGATATCCCGCCGGTACCGGCATTGACAGTAACAGATCATTATCCTTTGCCTTGTACAGGCTGGCATAGGTATTGAACACGCTTCCAAAGGTGCCCAGCGCCACTGACACCGCCGCCATGATCAGCATATACAGCCAGCCGGCACCTGCCTTTATCAGCGGACTCATGCTTTCTGCCATCTGCAAGAAGATTCCTCCTATGACTACGATCATCAGCACCGCAAACATGGTGATGGACAGGATCACTTTGGCCCGGGGTTTTCTCTCGCCGGATTTCATATTGACAAACAGGCTCTGGTTTAACTCCATCAGCTGCTTTTTCATCAGGGCTTTTAACATGATTCACCCTCCATTTCCAGGAATACCTTTTCTAGAGAAGCATCTCCTTTTACCTCTTCCATGGTGCCGGAGCGGATCAGTCTGCCGCCTTTGATAATGGCTACTTTGTCACAGAGTTTTTCTGCCACTTCCAGTACATGAGTGGAGAAAAAGATGGAGCCCCCTTCCTGACAGAATTCATGCATCATCTCTTTTAGAAGATGGGAGGCCTTGGGATCCAGCCCTACAAATGGCTCATCCATGATAATCAGACTTGGTTCATGGATCCAGGCAGAGATCAGTGCCAGTTTCTGCTTCATTCCGTGAGAATACGATGAAATTCCCATAGCCAGGTTCTTCTTCATCTCAAATTTTTCTGCATACCGGTTGATCCGTTCCTGACGCACTTCCGAAGAAACACCGTAGATGTCCGCAATGAAATTCAAATACTGTATCCCCGTCATAAACTCATAGAGATCCGGATTATCCGGGATATAAGCCATCTTTTTCTTGCAGGTAATGGGATCTTCTTTTACCGATACCCCATCAATATAGATCTGTCCTTCCTCAAAGCCAAGGATCCCGGCCACTGCTTTGATGGTAGTAGTTTTGCCGGCACCATTGTGTCCGATAAAGCCGTATATCTCCCCTTTTCCAATGGTAAGGTCCAACTGGCTTACCGCTGTTTTGTCTCCGTATTTTTTCGTAAAATTCTCAATCTTTAACATGGGTATTCCTTCCTCCTCGCAATGATCTCGTCATATAATTCCAGTCCATAACTGGTGTTTTCCGGTTCTTTTGGCACCATGGTGTAACGCTGTTCCTGATTAGCTTCTCTTCCTGCCGATAAAAACAGCACTCTCTCCGGTTGCTTTTTATACAAATCTCTGGCAAAAGAGGTAATATGGGTTACCGTCCACACTACCACCGTTGTATCCAGACACGCCTGCATCAGATCCATGGCAATCTGATAGGCAGTGATCTCGGTTGTAGTAGCAAATGTTTCATTCAGCAGGATAAGGCTTCCACTTTTAGCGTGCCGGAGAATCTCCTGCATACGCACCAGTTCTTCCTCAAACTTGCCCATGGTCATGCTGGCGTCCTCTCTTCTGGTAAAATGGGTAAAAATCCCCTGATACACCTGAAGGGGATACTGCCCCGCCGGCACATACATTCCCGCCTGACAGAGCACCTGGGCGATTCCCATGCTCCGCAGGAAAGTAGATTTCCCTCCCTGGTTGGCTCCGGTAATGACCAGGGCGTCGTACCCCTCCATCTTCAGCGAATTGGACACCGGATTTTTGTGGGTCTGCAACGCCAGCGACAGATCATACAATCCCAGTATCTCTGCTTTTTCCTGTTCCGGAAAGGAAAATAAGAAGTTTAGTTCCTGTCCATGCCGGTACAGTTTGCTGCACCCGTATAAAAACGCAGCCTGTCGGCGCAGCAGCCGGAAGTTTTCCTGCCATTTTTTCAGATAAGGAACGCATCCTTCCAAAATTTCTACCAGCACGGAATCGATAAACTCCACCGCACTCTCAAACATTCTTTCATCCAGGATCATGCTGCCTTTGTCCCGGGACAGCCACTTTCTGCTGCCCTTTTGCACCTTTTCTCTGGCATCCGTCACTTCCATGTCTTTTAAAAGCAGACCTTCTGCCATGTGTCCCCGCAGAGTGATCTCGCCCTTTCTTTTAAATCCATCCAGATTTTCCACCAGTTCAATCTGTTCCTTCACTTGCTCCGGCGGCAGTTCTGTAAACCATGCCTCCACAAAAGTGTCCAGGCCGGTTCCCTGCAGTTTGTCTTTTTCCCTTTCACAGATCTGCTGCAGTGCCGCAGTAGCATACACCACCGTCCGCAGTGCCTCCAGATGAGTGGAGATCAGCGTCTCATTCAGATGGTTTTTCCCCCGGCTGTCCAGGATAGAGTCCATCTCTCCCTCTAACTTCCCGGCAGCCTTCACAATGTGCCGGTGGCACTCCTCTATAAACTCCGGATGCTCACAGCAGGCCTTCACTACCTGCCGCCTCTGGCGTATCTGTTCTTTTTCCTGTAAGGGGTGCAGCAGTTCCTCCAGAATGTGGGGCTCGTCCTCGTATTCCCTTAATGCCATTCCCCGGACGATGGTCACAAGATTCAGATCCTGTTCTATGGCCTTTCTGTCATAATATGCGGTGTGCGACGGTTCATAAAACTGTATCATCTTCTATCACCTCCCGCATTTTCTCGTATATCATACCGTACTTCGTGATCAGCGAATCCTCATACTCTCCCTGATCCGCCGGTTTTCGCACAATCTCAAACGTTCTGGTCCTGTGGTCCCCCGCCAGCTTCGCCACCAGGCTTACCAGGCCGGACCGCTCCTTGGCAAGATTTCTTATGTGGGTCACATACACCCCGTCACACTGTCTGTCCATAAAATGATCCAGCACCCGGTCACCCATGATCTCTGCATCATAGGATGCCGCCGTGGTAAAAAGTTCATTCAGCACCACAAATCTTCCCTTCTCGGAAAGCCCCATCTCCGGTGCCAGCCGTTCCAGTTCTTCTTTTAATTTGCCCCGGCCGCTCTCCCGGCTTTCTTCTCTGGAAAAATGGGAAAAAATACCGCTGTAATAAGGCACCACAGCCCGGGCCGCCGGCACCATCAACCCCATCTGCGACAGATACACCACCTGCCCCAACATTCTGGCAAAGGTAGTTTTTCCACCGCCGTTGGCACCTGTTACTACTAAGAATCGTTCTCCTTCCTGCATTTTCAGGGAATTGGTTACAACCTTCTTTTCCCGTTCCATCAAAACCATGCCCAGGTCAAATCCATCCTGTACTTCCAGATGTTCTCCTTCTTCCGGCACGCAAAATGTATAACCCTGTTCCTGCATCTGCTCTGCCACCTTTTCATAAGACAAGTAAAGAGCAGCCTCTTTCGCCAGCCGGCACAGTACCGGATCCATATTCCATTTCTCCAGCTGTTTCAGATATTTACCGGATTTGGTGGCAGCCACCCGCCTACTGGCCAGCTGCTGTTCCAGTAAAGTCATTACTTCCCGGCGCCTCCTGTTTACCGGTGCATCCCCCTTTTTTTCGATGGAAAAGGCCTGGTAAAACCGGTCTTCCAGAGAACTTTTTTCCTGTTCTTCTGCCAGCACCAGCCGGTTTCTGGAAACGGTAAATACTACCTCTTCCTCGTCCAGCACCTGATGCAGCGTCTGCGCCAGCGGCCACCACTGTCTGTAAGACTCTGACTGCTGATACTGTTTTATATATTCTGTTAATTCTTCCATAGCCGGTGTGTGGGAGTGACTTTCCAGCACCGATAACAGTTTTTCTACCGCTTTGGCAAAATGCCACATAGCATCCAGATGGTATTTCTGCCGCTGCAGATCATCACTGCAAAATTCACATTCTTTTTCGTATCCGGTGGCTTTTTTCATCTCTTTGGCGTACTGCCACAGGCCCCGGTACATGGCCGGATCCCGCAGATCCTCCGTAACCTGTCTGCGATAAGCAATGGTCTCTTTGTCCGTCGGAACATCCAGATACAAGGCACGAATGTCCTCACCGCCGTACAAAGACTGGGCCCTGCTTATAAGCTGCCCTATATTAAAATCATCAATATACGCCCCTCTGGTTATCTTTTCTGCCAGCGGGCGTCCCAATATACTTTTAAACATTTACTTCTCCTGTTGTTCTGTCTCAAATGGAATCTTTCTTCTGTCGCCCCGGTGGGTCACAATATGAAATCCTACACTTTCCACACGACGCTCCAGACAGCCTCTGCACTGTGCTGCCTCTTCGCCGGTGCAGATCTTGTTGTCATATAATTCATATTTTTCCCGTACGGCCACCGGGGAAAGATTGGGCATCAGCACATTGGCTCCTGCCAGCAGTCCCTGCTCCCGTCCTGTGGGATCAATGGTACCAAGGGCTGTGGTAGCCGGAATCAGGGCATCCGGAAATACAAGCCGCAAAATAGATACAAGCCGCAGTGTCTTTTTCAAATCCCCTGAAGGCTCCCCGGAAAAAGGCGTCTCTTTGTGGGTAACAAAGGGGCCGATCCCGATCATGTCCGGCTCCAGTTTCTGCAAAAAGCGGATGTCTTTGATGAGATTTTCCGTGGTCTGTCCCGGCGAATCCACCATAAATCCGGCTCCTACCTGATATCCGATTTCTTTTAGGTTGTACAAGCACTTTTTCCTTTTCTCCAGACTCATTGTCTCCGGATGCAGTTTTCTGTAATGAGTGTCATCCGCCGTCTCTTCCCGCAGCAGATACCGGTCTGCCCCGGCATCAAAAAATGCCTGATAACTTTTCCGTTCCTTTTCCCCTACGGACAAGGTCACTGCGCAGTCCGAGTGCCGCTCCTTGATCCCCGACACGATCCGGCACAAAGTGTCGTCGTCATAAAAAGGATCCTCACCACTTTGCAGTACAAAAGTACGAAATCCCAGTTCATATCCTTCCCGGCAGCAGTCAAAAATCTGCTGTGGCGTCAGGCGGTACCGCCTGGCCATGTTATTGCCGCACCGGATACCGCAGTAATAACAGTCATTTTTACAATAATTGCTAAACTCGATCAGGCCCCTGACATAAACCTGGTCTCCGTACCACTGCCGCCGCAGTTTCTGTGCCTCGTTCAAAAGCCAGGGATCGTCGTTCTCGATCCAGTATTTTAACTGCTGATCTGAAAAATTCTGTGTCATGATAAGGCCCCTTCTGTCGTAATACTAAGAACATTATAGTCAATGAGAGAATCCTCTGTCAAATTGAATTTGCTTTGTGATTCTACCATGAAATCGGGGCAGATTTGCCGTTTCCGTAATGCAGGAGAACTCTTTGTGTTCCGTGGGCGCTTTCGCTAGTTAAGTGCGTAGCGGTATGGATGCCTATGCTGACGCATATACAGGCATCTCATACCGACGCACTTAAAACCCACTCCCCACAAAGAGTTCTCCTGCATTACTGGAATACGAAAATACTGGCACCGATTTGGGGTATAATATCTTGAAATAATCCAGCGTTTCGTCTATACTGAATCTAAAAATCTGCCGCCGAGCTAAGGCGAGAGAGTACCACATATTTATTATATACGGAGGGATTTTTCATGAAGAAAATATATAATTTAGTACTTGTTTTATTCTGTATTCTGACTGCTGGTGCTTTTACCGGTTTTTCATCTGACGCCAAAACGGTACACAAATCTTTTGTGGTCATGCAGGGTGGAACCCGCGCGCTGCCATCCGGCACTGCCAAGTCATCCTGCAAAATCCAGGGCAAAAAATATATCAGCATTTCCAAAAATCAGAAAACTTCCTACAGCAAAGTTTCTGTCAAAGCCGACCGGACCACCTATCCCATTCTTGTAAAAGGAAAAAAAGCCGGCAAGGGCAAAATTACCCTTCGAACCGGCAAAAAGACTACTGTTTTTTCTGTAAAAGTACTTTCCAAAAAAAGCGTGAACAAAACCGCCACCAAGAAACTGAAAGCCTACAAGGCACGCCTGAAGGGAAAAGACCAATGCCTCTACGCCGATTTTAATGGTGACGGCATCAAAGAACTGTACCATAATGATTCTTTTACTTATTATAACTATGCTTTGAAAAAACTGGTAACAAAGGGTGCCCCTGTTATCAGTCTTTCCAAAATCTATACCTGCGGCAAAAGCCATATGCTGTTTGCCATTCCATCCAAGGAAACCCGTCTGGGTGAAAAGGGAAGCGACGAAGAGCGCATTGTCTATGGTCACTTTTTCTTCTTCAATGAAGCAAAAATATTCGACTTTTTGAACCAGGATGTGGCACTGAGCCAGTATGTCAAACCTGAGATATATGTTGGCAGCCGTTATAGCAGTGGTACTTCTTATTATTTTCTGGACGACAGCAGCTATGACCAGGATGACTACTGGTACCTGCCTTATACAAAGGATGAAATGCAGACTTTTCTCGATCAGAAAATGCCCGGTAGGAAGGAGTTAAAGTTGGTCCCATAGGTACTATGTGTTGCCCCTACTGCACTATGATTTGTACTGCCGGTGCTGCTGATCTAAGCATCTCACGATATTCCTGTTCTTTCTCTTGCGGCACATAAATTACCGCATTGTGTCCAATTGTTTCAAAGGCCAGCGGACCTATTTTTTTCAGTTTCTTTGACTTTATCACTATCTTATTTAACGACTGACATCCTGAAAAAACATGAGAGCCAATCTTTTCTACATTGGACGGAATCGTCAGTTCTTTAAATTTCTGTCCACTAAACGCCCATTTCCCAATCGTTTTTAGTTTCGCCGACAATTTAATGGTCTTCATATTACCACTTATTGCCTCTGTACAAAATGCCTCCTCCCCGATTGCTCTTACATTGTCCGGCAATTGCAGATTACGGATCTGTGTGTCACAAAAGGCATAGGCATCGATTTGCTTCAGCGTCTTAGGAAACTTCACAGACTTTAATTTTCTAAAATCTCCAAATGCATTATGACCTATCCGTTCCACACCTTTTTTCAATACTACCTTTTTAACTTTTCCTCTTAGGGAACTCCATTTATAATCATATCTTATTGTTTCGTCATATGCTCCCATCATTTCTTCCGGCAACTTTCCTTTCAAGTACTTGCCTGAAACCGTCAATGTCTTATTGGATGCTTTATACTTATAGGTTACCTTCTTTTGCTTTGCCATACACGGGCTGGCACACATGGTGACTGCCAGACTCATGCACAGCATAAATACTATCTTTTTCATTCTGATTCCCCTATTCTTTGTATAAAAAAAGTTGATCATACTTTCTGCTCCCCCCCTATAAAATCTATCGCCCCTCACATTTGTCAAACGGCAGATCATCGGAACCGATTTTTAATTATGCATTTCGCACATAATGGTTTCTCCTTCTTACTGCGCTATAATCTGTACATCTGGTGATGTAAGCTTGCCCTCAATCATCTCACGATAATCCTGTTCCCGTTCCTTTGGAATATAAATTTTTGCATTTTTTCCTATGTCCGCAAAAGCTTCTTCCCCGATTGTTTTTATTTTCTTTGATTTTATAACAATCTTTCTCAATGAGTCGCACTGTGCAAAAGCTCCCGCTTCAATTTTTTCTACTTTGGATGGAATTATTATACTTTGGATGGATTGTCCTCCAAAAGCAGCGTCTCCTATCGTCCTTAATTCTGATGACAATTTTACACTTTTAAGTTTTCCTTCACGCATGCCCGCATAAAACGCACAACCACCTATCTTTTTTACAGAATTTGGCAACACTATCTTTTGTATGCCCGTCTCCGAAAATGCGCATTCACCAATTGCCACAATTCCTTTGCAAAATGTAACCTTTTTTAATTTTCCAAAGTTGTAAAATGCACTATCTCCTATTGTACGAACACCCTTTTTTAATATTATTTTTTCTGTTTTTTTTCGTTTAGAGTGCCATTTGTACTGGTATTTATCGGGATTTCTATCTGATATAGGAAATCCTGCCTGCATATGTCCTAATTTTTTACCTGAAATCGTCAATGTCTTATTGGATGCTTTATACTTGTAAGTTACCTTCTTTTGCTTTGCCATACATGGACTGGCACACATGGTAACTGCCAGACTCATGCACAGCATAAATACTATCTTTTTCATTCTGATTCCCCCATTCTGATCAAAGACAATAGTTAACATACATATACTTCGCTGCTATTCCTTGATTCTTAGTTACATCCAGTATACAGGTAGATATATTTCCCAACTTAAATGTTGTAGCCTCCAATATGGAACTGAATTCCTTATATGTTCCACAGGGATGTGTCGGATTATTATACTGGGCCATTGCCGCCTGCACGGCCTTTTTAGCACATTCCCACCTTTCTTCTATTTTTCCTGTATCATGCACCCCTGTAAAATAAACATCTTTATTATATGCATTATCCTGATCATGAACCATGTGGTGATACCGCCCATCACTTCCTTTGATAAATACACTATGGGAAAATGTATCTGTCAGCGAATGAATTGCCATGCCCCACATGATCGCACGGCGCACTCCCGGCGATCCATCTCTTGCTTTCTTTACTGCCAGATTCACATAGGCCATTTCACCGTCGATTTGCTTTTTAGCCTGGGCTGTCAATCCATTTGGCAACTTAGTATCCAACGTATACTTCTGATTGTTCGCTACTTTAGTCAAATAGATATAATTACTGACATAATTAGTCATTTCGATCGGACCATCTTCGCTTTTTTGATAATACCCATGGAGCCATGGATGCAGTCTCATGCCATAAAACACATATTTGCCATTTTCCGAATATTCTTTAGAATCATTCAATCTAGCCCCGAATTTCACATTGGAATAACCAGAAGGAATCAGTCTATCATGATCTACTGCTTTCCAGCTTCCTTCCACACATCCTGTCTTTTCAAACGCCACGACCGGTTTCTGGTTTTCCTCTGTCTTGGCCTCAAACAGCCCGGTATCTGCTTCGTCTACTTTCTGGTCTATGCTTTCTATGCTTCCTGCCTGATTCATCTCTTCGTAGTGGCTTTTTGCATATTCCACATCCAACAGACCGTTGCCATACTGTTCTTTTTCACCGTAAAGGTTTGCACTGGCATTCAATACATAGCGGATCGTATCTGCGCTGGCATCTGGATCTTTCTGCCACAAAAGGGCGGCCGCTCCTGCCACCTGTGGTGCCGCCAGGCTGGTTCCGGATGCCACCAGTTCATCACCTAACTGTCCGGTGGTCCTTACCAGTTCTCCCGGTGCCACGATTTCCAATTCCTCTCCTCTGGCACTGGTATCGGCTGTGACGCCTTGCTTATCCACCGAGCCTACTGCCATGACTTCTTCAAAGGCTGCCGGATACTGGACACCCTTGCTTCCTGTATTTCCTGCCGCAGCCACCATCAGAATCCCTGCCCGGTCTGCTGCCTTCACCGCCTGATGCAGTGCTTCGGAATACTGGCTCACACCAAAACTCATGTTGATGATATTTACTTTTTGATCAATGGCCATATAGATTCCTTCGATGATCCGGCTTAACGGTGCCCGGTTGTCATCATCCAGAACACGGATTGAATAAATCTCCGCATTGGGGTTCACTCCGGTGATTCCTTCTTTGTTATCCTTTGCCGCGATGAGACCTGCCACGCCATTTCCATGGCCGCTGCCGTCCATAAACAACGGAGACATTTCTTCCTCTCCCGGTACCAGCGTTGCCGAATACGCCAGATCCAGGTCATTGCCATCGTCCACACCCGAGTCCAAAACAGCCACTTTTATCTTCTTTTTGACTGATTTCTTTCCTTTTCCTCCGTGGATCATCTGCATGTTCCACTCCTGTTTTTGTGTGTTCTTTTTGTACTTCTTTACCTTCTTATCATGGGCGCCGTAATATCCACACGCCGTCACCATCACATCCGGTTCCACATAATTTACTTTTGCATCCTTCTTTAGTGTTTCTTTCTGGTCCTCTGTCAGTGCCACCATTGCCAGGTCGTGCTTCTGCGCCAGATCCTCACCCTGTCCGCTTATGGTATCCGTCGTTACATATGTTTTCTCAAGTTTTTCCACCGCTACCGTACTGACTATGTAATTCTGCATCCCTTTTTGCTCTGCTGCCCCAGCTGTTACCGGCACACATCCCGCTGCCAGTGCCAGAGAAGTTACCATTACCAATAATTTGTTTCTTCTCATAGTTTTCACTCCCTATATAAAATATATTTTACCGCTACTATATCCATACATCACGCTCCCTCCCGTAGCCCCTATTTGTAATAACTTCAGTGTAACATACCTCTAATATATGTACAAGGATATTTTATCATATCTTGTCGATTGCGTTGATTATTATTTATCGTTCGTCTCTTAAATTTTAATATTTTTGTAACATTTCACCCATTTATTTATCTTTTCCAAGTAGTTCCCCTTCCTCCATCCAAAGAAAAAGTCCAGCCCATTCCGAGACTTCAACGCGAAAGCGTTACCCGTCTCTAAATGACTGGACTTTCTTCAGTCTTACATCACACTCCACACCCAGTAGCACACCCCCAGCACCCAGCTGGTGAAAATTCCATACAAGATTACCGGGCCTGCGATGGTAAAGATTTTGGCCCCTACGCCCATTACCATTCCTTCATTTTGAAATTCAATGGCCGGTGCCGCCACAGAGTTTGCAAATCCTGTGATTGGCACAATGGTTCCTGCCCCCGCCCAGTTTGCCAGTTTCTGATAAAGGTTCAGCCCTGTAAAGATAACACTCAACAAGATCAGACACAAAGTCGTGTACATGGCTGCTGCCTCCTGTCCATACCCCATATGCTTAAACCAATTCGTAAAGCACTGCCCCAAAGTACAGATGGCTCCTCCTACTAAAAAGGCCTTGCAGGTATTCCACATCCAGCTTTTTTTCGGCGTATGTTCATCGGTATATTGATTATATAATTCCTTTTTTTTGCCCGGATCCTGTTCCTGGATCACTTCCTGAATATCCGTTTTTGCGTCATTTGAAAAATTCATGGGTACACCTCTCACATATTTATATGAAAAGTGTACCCATGTATGTCTTAAATATTCTTTATTTTTCCAACTCTTTTTGCACTTTTTTCAGTTCCTTATAAAAAACCTGATTGTATACCGGAGAAATATCCAGATAGTCACAAGTACTAAACAGGACTGTCGCATCCTCCAGACGATTCTTCCATAATTTGTCTATAAAAGAAGACATTTTCTGAGACGCTTCCGCCGATGGTTTTGACAGGTCATAGGTAACCGAATCCTCTGCTGTGATCTGCTCTTTTCCATCCTTTGTCAGATAAAATTGCTGCCACTGATAGGAACCTTTCGTTTTTACGACCCGCAGGAACAATGCATCGGCTCCTGTGCCCGTTATATAATACTGGATTCCTTTGTCCTTTTCATATACATTGGCAGTGTCACTCCATATCACATTCTTTTTCCCGTTCTCCGTTGTCTTTACCTGAATGACAGGTTTGGAATCCGATATCATGGCATGTGTCTCATTCACGACCAGTTCGCAGGAAAGACTGTTTTTTCCATCACGGACCAATTTATAATCTGTCATATATGAACTGCCTCCGGACAGGATCTTCTTTTGAAAAACGGTTTCGTCCTCGTATGTTCCTGAAGAAATCCGGGAACGGTTTTTATCTGTATTATCCAGGAAAATCACACTGTCTGCCACCTGAAAATTCCAGAAAATGTTTTTGCCAAACTCCGAATCATACTGATCCGTCTTTTCCTCCAGCGTTGTCTCCTCGATCTTACCGGCCTGCCAGTTATATCCGGTGAGACTGTGGTGCGTATCCGTATACAAAACGCCTTCGTTGTAATGAATCCACTCACCACTGCTGCTGCAGGCTGCCTTCTGACCACGGACCACCTTGCCATTCTGAACAAAATACAACTGCGCCTGAGATGATACCTGTTTTACTTTTTCCTTTAATACCAGCAGAACAGGTTCTTTTTCCTCCCCCAGTCTGACAACAGAAAACATCTTGCATTTATTTTTTTCTTTCTGCAAAAAATCTGCTATCAGCTTATTCTTTTCTGTATTGTCAACCGATTTTGTCTCGGATTGGCTGACCACCGCCGTTG
>ERZ1027225.194-NODE-194-length-31140-cov-7.640341_pt1 | contig 31140 bp, 27 predicted proteins | sample MGYA00519479_ERZ1027225 | MGnify/ENA primary metagenome ERZ1027225 (study PRJEB26926, sample SAMN06164471) | human gut metagenome | biome: ENVO:00009003; feature: ENVO:2100002; material: ENVO:00002003 | host: Homo sapiens | place: USA | collected 2012 ... | reverse complement strand
ATCTGGAAGCTTTCTACAATACGAAACGAATTCATAGCCATTGCAACTATATGTCACCAAATGAATTCGAACGATTGTATGAAAGAACACACACTGAGGCTGAGCTTCTGGCGGGTTAAAATGGGAAAAGTTTCTCATTTTAACTTGTACTAAATCTTGACATAGGACCAAATTATCAGAATTTCTTTTCATCGTCAACCGATAAATTCCTACCACAAATTGTTCCTTGTCCATTATCGAGGCACCACTTACAGCGAGATAATTGGCTCTTTGCATTATCGAATCTGCAATAAAATCTTTTCTAGTACTATTACTCTGTACAATAGCACTAATCAAATTTTCCGGCACATCATCGTAATTTGCTAATAGCTGCTTCGTGTCTTTCGGTAAGCAGTATCCCCCATATCCAAATGAAGGATTGTTGTAAAAATCTCCGATTCTTGGATCAAAGCAAACCCCACTTATAATTTGTTTTGCATTCAACCCTTTTAACTCCGCGTAAGTATCCAACTCATTAAAAAAAGACACTCTGAGCGCCAGATAAGTATTAGAAAACAGCTTTACAGATTCAGCTTCTGTTGTTCCCATAAACAACAATGGTACATCCGGCTTAAGAGAGCAATACCGCAAAGCTTCTGCAAACTCAACTGCATATTTTTTTGTTTTTTCAGTACAACCCACGATTATTCTACTAGGATATAAATTATCATATAATGCTTTAGACTCCCTTAAAAACTCCGGACTAAACAATATTATCATATTGGGATAAAGTCTATTTATTTTCTGCGTATAACCAACCGGAATTGTTGATTTAATAATCACTATAGCTTGCGGATTAACCTTCGCAACTGTATCAATAACATTTTCTACTGCAGAAGTATCAAAAAAATTATTATCCTCATCAAAATTAGTAGGTGTTGCTACAATGACAATATCTGCATTAGTATAAGCGTACTTTGTATCCGTGGTAGCTTCCAAATTTAATTCTTTACTTTCAAGGTATAGGGTGATAAAATCGTCTTTAATAGGAGACTTTCTATGATTGATTAAATCCACTTTTTCTTTATTAATATCCACTGCGATTACATGATAATGTTGCGATAACAAAACCGCCATAGGCATACCAACGTACCCTGTTCCCGCAACAACAAATGTTTTAAAATTTCGATTCATTATTTTTGTTGTATGACTTTTCCTAAATAGGTTTCATACGCTCCCTTTCCTATAGTGTTATAAAACCATAAACTTAATATCTATTTTTAAAATAAGCAATCGTTTTATCTAACCCATCATATATAGAAATATTCGGTTGCCAATCAATCACAGATTTTGCCAAGTCAATGTTAGGCTTTCTTCTTGTTGGATCATCCATCGGTAATTCCTTAAAAATAATCTTTGATGAAGAATTTGTCTTTTCAAGAATCATCTCAGCCAATTCTAATATTGTTTTCTCACAAGGATTTCCTAAATTAATAGGACCTGAATATTCGTCTTGATTCATAACCCTAATCATACCTTCTACCAAATCATCGACATAACAAAAACTTCTAGTTTGTGTTCCATCACCATATATAGTTATATCTTTGTTGTGAAGTGCTTGGACAATAAAATTAGACACTACTCTTCCATCATTTTCAAGCATTCTAGGACCGTATGTATTAAATATTCTAATAACCCTAATATCAACTCCATATTGTCTTTTATAGTCAAAAAACAAAGTCTCGGCAACTCTCTTTCCTTCATCATAACAAGCTCTAGGACCTATTGTACTCACATTTCCTCTATAATCTTCCGGTTGAGGATGTACAATGGGATCTCCGTAGATTTCACTTGTACTAGCTTGTAAAACACGTGCATTTACATGTCTTGCCAAATCCAAAACATTGATTGCTCCCAATACGCTCGTTTTAGTTGTCATTATTGGATCATACTGATAGTGAATAGGACTTGCAGGGCAGGCAAGGTTATAAATCATATCAACATCCAATTGTAATGGATTGATAACATTGGCATTTACAAATTCAAAATTCGGATTCTTAAAGAAAGTCGAAATATTATCATATGTCCCAGTAAACATATTATCTAAACAAATAACCTTATTACCTTCATTTAACAATCTTTCACATAAATGAGAACCTATAAATCCGGCTCCACCTGTTACAAGTATTTTTTTCATTTATTTGTTCACCTCTGTATATAAAAATTTCAAACTATTTTATCTAACCATACTGTATTGTTAGTCAATCCTCAAATATTTATTATTCCATTCTTTATGCTACCATAATACTTTCCCGCAAGGTGACTTATCAGCTCAACACAATTTAAGTTTGCATCTTTCTCATTCTTAATAAGTCCTACTATATTTTTTCCTAACATTTTATAAATATTGGGATCATAGTTGAATTTGCCACCATAAACTTTCTGCAATTTGCTACTCGATACACCATTTCTAAAACTCTTCTTTGCAATCCCCTGAACAGTAGTGACATTATGCGCATATATAATAATTGATGGTTCATATCTTAGTTTTGCACCATGTCTTAATGCACGCCAACACAAATCAACATCTTCAGCGTTGTTTGCAAAGAAATTATTAAACCCTTTAATCTCATATAAAAGTTTTCTTCTATATGCACAATTTGCTGTAACGAATGCATCATTTAATGTTTGCTCTATTACATCATATCCTTCATTAGGAAAATTCATAATTAAATTCCAAGCTAAGTTCCCCCAATATTCTTCATAGTGATTTATAGGCGGTGCAACCAATACTTTTCCACCCACACCATCAATCTCATTATTTTCGAAAGCAATTCTAATTTGCTTTAGCCAATCTTTATCGACCAAACAATCACCATCAGTAAAAGCTATCACTGTTCCCCTAGCTCTTTTTATTCCAACATTTCTGCCTGCTGCAGCATTCTTTCTGTTGTTTCTAACAATAATCACTTGTGGATAATTTTTTCTTATAATTTCTACCGTCTTATCTGTAGAACAACCATCTGCAATAATCACTTCATATGGCTTTTCAGAATTATTATACAAAGCCTCCAGCGTAGACTTTATTCTTTTTTCTTCGTTATATACTGGAATTACTACTGATATCTTCATCATTTTCATCTTGTATGATAATTAGGAAGTTAATTATCACATGTTTCCTTTCTTTTAATATCGTGGTTCAATACATTCAGATACTGTGGACTTTTGATTTTGCCCTGTAGCTTTGACTACTCTAAGGAGTGTATTGCCGCTACCTTTATCTGAATTGTTTATAGCTGGATGTTACCGGAGTAATCCGAGTTCTTATTTCCATCAACTCTACGATGATAATCGCTGGTGGATATCACGGTATCAGACTTTAGAAAGGGAGGTACAACCTCATGATTTACGTAGGCATTGACATTGCAAAACTCAATCACTTTGCCTCAGCCATATCTTCTGATGGTGAAGAACTAATCAAGCCGTTCAAATTTACAAATGACAATGATGGCTTCCAACTGCTGATTTCCAAGCTAGCTCCTCTAGACAAGGACAGCCTCATCATTGGTCTTGAATCGACGGCACACTACGGCGACAACCTTGTTCGATATCTTGTTGCTAAGAATTACAAAGTGTGTGTGTTGAACCCCATCAAGACTTCTACTATGCATAAGAAAAACATTCGCAAAACGAAGACTGACAAAGTCGACACATACATCATTTGCAAAACTCTCATGATGCAGGAATCTCTCAGATTTGTGACCTTCTATGATCTTGATCTGATGGACTTAAAAGCCCTTGGACGATTCCGTCAGAAAACCATTAAGCAGCGAACCCGCCTAAAGATTCAGCTGACTTCTTACGTGGATGAGATATTCCCTGAATTGCCGTATTTCTTCAAATCAGGTCTGCATCAAAAATCTGTCTATGCGCTTCTCAAGGAAGCGCCAACACCGGAAGCTATTGCTTCTATGCATATGACTCATCTGGCTCATCTTCTCAAAGTGAACTCGCATGGACGCTTTGAGAAAGAGATGGCTCAGCAGTTAAGAGTTCTCGCACAGAAGTCTGTCGGTGCCAACGACAGTTCTCTATCTATCCAGGTAACTCACACCATACAACAAATAGAGTTACTCGATAGCCAATTAGAAAGAGTTGAAGCTGAAATGACAGAAATAATAAAATTCAATGATTCTGTCATTATGACCATTCCTGGTATCGGATATATCAATGGAGGAATGATACTTGGTGAAATCGGTGATATACATCGTTTCTCCAGCCCCAACAAGCTGCTTGCATATGCCGGTTTGGATCCTTCTGTCTATCAGTCTGGAAACTTTCAGGCTAAGAAGACCAGAATGTCAAAACGTGGATCTAAAGTCCTCAGATATGCACTTGTTAATGCAGCTCACAATGTTGTTAAAAACAATGCCACCTTCAAGGCTTACTATGACGCCAAGATGGCTGAAGGCCGGACTCACTATAATGCTCTTGGGCACTGTTCCGGCAAGCTCGTCAGAATCATCTGGAAAATGATGACTGACAACCTGGAATTTAACCTCAATTAAGAGGTCTGGATACCTACATCATAGATTTGTTTAAAAGCATCCACCAGGGAGCCTTATTAAGGTTACCCATTTTTACCACGAAAAGGATTTATTAATTTCCAGCTAATTTAAGCTTGACTTTTCATAGCTGGTCTCTTCAAGTATTTCTTCAGTTCCGACCAAATGTACTCGACAGATTCCTCCATCGTCATTCCCGTTGTATCTATAGTGATATCTGGATTGAGCGGTTTTTCATATTCAGACGAAATGCCTGTGAAATTTACAATTTCCGCATTTCTTGCCTTTTTATACAATCCTTTTACATCTCTTTTTTCACATTCTTCAATCGGAGTAGATACATAGATTTCAATAAAATTATCTTCTCCTATTATCTCTTTTGCTCTGCGTCGCTCGCTAATAAACGGCGAGATAAACGATGTTAGTACAATCAATCCTGCATCATTCATCAATTTTGCTACTTCTGCCACTCTGCGCAAGTTTTCAACTCTGTCACTTTCAGAGAAACCCAAATCTTGATTCAAGCCCAGTCTGATATTATCTCCATCCAACGACATTGTATATTTACCTAAAGTTACCAGTTTTTTTTCGATCTCGTTTGCCAATGTTGTCTTGCCAGCACCAGACAAACCTGTAAACCACAAAGTACAAGGTTCTTGGCTCATATGTTTTGAACGCATTTCTCTTGTGATATCCATATTTTGCCAAAATAAATTTTCCAATCGATTGATTTCTTGAGTTACAATTCCGCAAGCAGCAGTCGCATTTGTTACCTTATCAATCAATATGAAATGACCCACTCCCATGCAATTAGAAAAGCAATCAAAAACAATTGTTTCGGAGGAAACAATCTGACAAACGGCAATCTCATTTTTATCCATGCAAGTTCCAAGAATTCGTTCACCAGTATTAATATCAATACAATACTCCAATTTAATAATCGTTGCCGCCACCAGCTTCGTGCCAATCTTCAACTGATAGGTTTTTCCCTCAACCAATTTTGTATCTTCCATCCAAAGAATTGTTGCCCTAAACATGTTAGATACCTTAAGTGCATGATTTTGGGCCAGCACACATCCTCTTGAAATGTCTATCTCTTTATCTAAACAAACGGTAACAGCCTGTCCTCGTTCAATCTGATTCGTCTTTTGATCTGTATTGTAAAGATCAACTACCACGGCTTCTTCCCTGCTCGGTAAAACCGTCACCTTGTCACCAATGGATAAAATCCCAGTTTCCACCTGCCCCTGAAAACCTCTAAATCCAAAATATGGTCTACAAACACGTTGTATCGGAAGAACAAAACCATATTCACATTCATCAGTGTTTATGTATACATTTTCCAAATATTCCAAGAGAGAGCTTCCGTCATACCAATTCATTCTTTTCGAATGCTTCGTTACATTGTCTCCGTTTTTCGCCGAAACCGGAATCACTGTCCAGTGTGATAACCCAAGCATCTTGGATAGCGAAGAAATGTCATCCGATACCCGAGAAAATGATTCCTTGCAATAATCCACAAGATCCATTTTATTAATAACAAAAACGTAGTTTTTGATTCCAAATAAAGAACAAATTCTAGCATGCCTCTTCGTTTGTATCAGAACCCCCTTTGTTGCATCTACTAAAATCACTGCCAATTGTGCATAAGATGCTCCCACAGCCATATTTCTCGTATATTCCTCATGTCCAGGAGTATCCGCTACTATAAAACTCCTTTTTTCCGTGGAAAAATAGCGATAAGCTACATCAATCGTAATCCCTTGTTCTCGTTCAGCCACCAAGCCATCCAACAATAAAGAATAATCAATCTCACCGTTACAATTTCCCACACGGCTATCCCGTTCCAAAGCTTGTTTCTGATCTGCATAGAGAAGCCTTGCATCATAAAGCATATGTCCAATTAATGTGGATTTTCCGTCATCCACGCTACCGCAAGCAATAAACTTCAATAATTCCATCTAAAAATATCCTTCTCTCTTTCGCTTTTCCATACTTGCACTTCCGCTGTCTTTATCAATAATACGACTTGTTCTCTCGGAAGATACCGACTTCAAAGTCTCTCTAACAACTTTTGTCAGTGTATCCGCCTCAGAAAAAACACCTCCGGTTAGAGGATAACATCCCAATGTACGAAAACGAATCTTCTTCATCTGTACCTCTTCACCTTCGCGAAATACAAATCTATCATCATCTACCATAATTATGTTTCCATCACGAAAAACAACCGGTCGCTCTTTTGCTAGATATAAAGGAACAACCTCTATGTTCTCGCGCTCAATATACTGCCATATATCTTTCTCCGTCCAGTTTGACAAAGGAAACACCCTCATACTTTCCTTCTGATGAAGCTGGGTATTATATTCATTCCATACTTCTGGACGTTGCAATTTTGGATTCCATGCCTGTTCCTCATTTCGGAAGGAAAACACTCTTTCCTTTGCACGTGACTTTTCTTCATCTCTTCTGCCGCCACCAAATGCCGCTGTAAAGCCGTATTTGGTAAGCGCTTGTTTTAAAGCTTGTGTCTTCATAATATCCGTGTATGAAGAACCATGTTCAAACGGATTAATCCCCTGACGAATACCATCTTCATTGATATATATTAGCATTTCCAAACTATACTTTTCTGCAATTCTATCACGAAACTCTATCATTTCTTTGAATTTCCATGTAGTATCCACATGTAAAATAGGGAACGGTATTTTTTCCGGATAAAACGCTTTCATAGCTAGATGCAACATAACTGAACTATCTTTTCCAATTGAATATAGCATTACGGGTTTTTCACATTCCGCAACCACTTCACGCATTATATATATTGCTTCTGCTTCTAATTCATCTAAATGTGTACTCAATATGCTCACTCCGTATCAATCCTTATTCTTTGCAATACAACTTCTCTTCAAGAATCATTGCCTCTTTCATAGCTTCTTCATCCCGCTCACGAAAATAATATCCTACCAAAAACTGTGCAAACTTTATATATCTGAATTTGCCATAAAGTTGAGGAATACCTTCCACCATCTCTACTGCAACACTCTTTCCAGTTTTCAATGCTTCTATAATACTCTCTTCCTCGCGGTCTTTTGCGAAGATAACAGTAAAGTGACCTCCACTAATTGGATCCGTGGAATAACGATGCGAATCAGTAATACCAATAACCGGAATATCTTCCAAGCTACCAATTATGTTCTGTGCAAAAGCAGCCTGCATCATACTTGTACCATACTCTTTTTTCGCTGATCCAGATACCAATTCTATTCCGTCAAATCTTCTGTTCTTTGCCAATTCACGGAATAAGGACTCTGGGGTATCCTTTCTGCTTCCAGAAAGAGCAATCGGCTTCCAATATGGATGTGCCAACACAGTAACACCGTTTAATTTTCGAACCTCGCCTAGTAAAATCTGAGTAGCAATATATGCTTTCTTATCACAGGATATATCTCCAATCGAATCAAGCATTTGTTTTGCTCTCTGGCTCTCAAGTACCTCTGTACCCAAGAAAAAACGGTCTACTGGTTCTTTTGTACCTAATGCCAAAATATGCATCGGCGAGTAGTCCAAAGAGTATTCTTCTCCATGAATAATGGTCATATCCACCCCTATATTATCCACGAATTCTTTTGCAACAACCGAACCGCGGAAGTTATTGTGATCGGTAATTGCCAACACATCCATTCCTGCATTTCTGGCGGATAAAACTACCATTTCAGGTGTATCATAGCCATCAGAAAAAGTAGAATGTGTGTGTAAATCTGCTTTGTAATACTGCAAATTATATAAATCACTTTCCACAGCATATACACAAGTAGTCATGAATAAATATTCCGCATCATCCATAAGAAGATACACCGTTATTCGATACATATCCTCATGATCGAAAACATAGTCAAAATTAATCTTTTGGTCAATTGCGGAGACTTCACAAGAAAATGGTACATATTCCTGTCCACTTTTTATAGGATACTCATAGTAAGGTACAACTACAATTTTATATCTTCCTACTATTTTTTGACAGACATATTTTCTTCCGATTGTAACTGTTGATTTTTCTCCTACAGGAAATATTTTTTTTGCAAGCACATGGTAATACTTCTTATCTCCCACACCTTGAAAAGTTTTTAAAAATCTTTTCTTTATTCTTTCATCTTCTTTTTCCAAAAGATTCTTTACATCTTCCATCTTCCAGCCATTCTTTTCAACAAGTTCAAGTAGTCGTTCCTGTTGATCTTCATTAATCCACATGGTAGAGGAACAAATTTCTATAATATTGTTCTTAAGCTCTTCATTCATATTAATTATCTCCTATAATTCGCAAAACACTTCTTTGAAACACTTTAAATACTCTAAACATAAGTAATAATCCAATTCCGACTCATGTTTTTCATATCTATAAACAATCCTAAAATCTGGTCGATAAAACTCATTGTTATTCCGAACATCTTCCATGAATTTTTCTTCTTCCTCTCGATTTGCAAATAACGTACATAACGAAGTACTTCCCGGTTTTTTATCAATATACTCCAAGATAGTAGGATTGATATAGGCACGGCACATTTTCTTTTGATATTCCTTGGTGATTGAATTATTCTCCTTTGTACGATTACCAAGACAAATCATCCTGTCATCGATAAACGGATATAGACCTTGAATTCCAAAAGATGCCAACATAGACGTACTTTTCTTTAATACCACTAAGCTTCCCAATTCGTAAGGATGTGTAATATACGTCATGATAAATTCCGGATTATCGTTCGAATAAAAATTCTTGTTAAAAACCTGATCTGCACATTCTCCCAACATAACACATTTCACATTATGGTCATATAGATTTCGAGCTAAAATATACTGTAAGAAGATACCCCTTTCATAAAGTGCGCCTTCTAAACGCCACACGATATCTTTCATGTACCTCAACACATTCTCATCCACATATTCTTTTTCTAATTCGACACCATCATAGTAATCACTGATTTTTTGCGCTATATGTGTTTCATCACCACCTCGTACACCTCCACAGGAGTAAACAGAAGCTTTATAGCCTTCTTGGTTTATAGTATGCAGTATCAGGTTGGAATCATATCCACCAGAAAGAGTAGCATTTACAGTTCTACTCCATTGTTTCAGTTCTCTCACATATTCTTTTATAATTGCCGTTTCCTGCTTATATAAGTCATCAATTTCCGGAACAGATTGGTTTTTTAATTCAGGAAAATCCGATAATACAGAAGGTATTCCTGATACAATTTTAATATATTCCCCTGGAAGCAATTTATAAACGCCACACAACAATGTATCTCTAGTTTTTATCACCCCATTATAGATAAATTCATCTGCTACACTTGTATTAAATTTATATTTCAAACCGATCTTTTTAAAATACTTAATCGATGTAGCCAGATAAACCCGATTTTCATGAACAGTATAATATATTGTCCTGTTGCCACCCATAATATCCTGAAAAATGTATGCATAACCATTTTTTTCTATACAAATAACGGAAAAATTACCGTGAATTCCTTGCGTCAACGATGTTTGATTTTTCCTATTATTTATGAAACTTTCCAATATGCTATCTGGATTCAAAATTGTGCCAAAATAATATACTGTTTCACCATCAGATCCGGTCAGTTTCTTTCCTGTATTCTCAATAAATTCTAATTTATCATCCTTAATTTGCAGAAAAAAATCCATGTTACTCCTTTTCCATGATAACCCAATCATTTATAGAACTTTCACCCACTCTAGTCTCCCACAAAAAAAGTTCCGTCTCAGAACAATACCTGCAAGATTTCAATGGCGATGTAATTTTTTTGTATATTTCATCCGCACTCATAGTCGTATCATGTATCGGAATTACATCTGATTCCTCGTGCAACTTTGTTCCAAATGTGGCATCAAATATTCTTACAACATTAGGTGCTGGACAACCAGACAATAGACCACGGAATAAATATTTGCATTTTTTACAGTTACATGCCTCATAAGATTGAACCACATCTTCTTCTCCCTTGAGACTTACTCTTTTTCGAAATGTTTCAATTTTCTCCGTAAACTCATAAGATATATTATGTTCGACTAAAATTGCTTCGATTGAGTCTCTAACCATACTTGTTGGTTTATACTGAGATATATCAAAGCCTATATGTGTTTTTTTAAGACTTTGCAATACCTCTTTCTCTAGCTTAGGGATAAGCAATCCATTTGTTACAACACTTATCTCTGCATAAGGATAATAGTATCTTACACTTCTCAAAATATCCGCCAAATCAGGATTTAGTAACGGTTCTCCTCCCAAAATTCGAATTCGAATAATATCTGGAAATAATTCTTTCATTCTTCGGATATCTTTCTCAAATTCATCTTTACCAACATATTCCTTATTCTTTACTAATGGCGAAAAGTGTGAACACCCTTTACAATTCAGGTTACAATGCTCTACTATCGCAATTTCCAAATAATTAAGTGTATTCTTATCCATACTTTTTCATCCTTTACCATACATTACCTTCAATAAAATAGTCATGTTGCAAAACTAAGTTTACCATCGAATCGATTGCACCTCTATAACCTTTTTCACGCAACATCTTATACGTTTGAGCATATTCTATCGTTTGACAGATAACTACCACATCAACATCCAAAAACTTATGAATATCGTCAACAGAAACCGTCTTACCAAACACAGTTGATCCATAAATATCCAACTGATCCTGATTCTCATACGATACTGCCAAAACCGTAGCTCCACCCAACATTAATTCCTGCTTCAAATATGACAAACAATAACCTTTTCCGTACAAAACAACTTTTTTATAGTTTTTTTCTTTAAGCCAACTTTTTGTTTCCACACCATATTGATGATTCATAAGTAGCTGTTTGAATACTTCTGTTTCAAATTCAACATTACTATCATCATATATGCGATAAGTGCTTTTATGTTCACAATGCGGACATTTAATAATATGTCTTCTCCATTCATATTCCTTACTATATGGTATACTCTTGGAAAATGTTTTTGAACAATGCCTGCATGTCAATTCCAACTGCACTCGTTGGGTGTTTCTATTCTTCACAATAATCTTTCCATACATAACATTGTCCATTCTGGTGAACATAATCATTCTTCGTACTTTATCCCATTCATAATAGCTTAGTCTTGAATAATTCAGTTCTGGCAAACCTCGTTCTATAAACAATCTTTCATCCTGAATGACGCCTTTTTCCAAAGCGCCATTATAATATTCAGTTCCAGGACAAAGTTGAAGATGAACGAAATCAATTTGATACTCCCTGTGCCGGTTCCACCAATCAAATGTTTTGTAGAATGAATCCATCGTTTCTTCTGGTGTAACGGCTATAAAGTTTCCGGAAATTGTGATTTTTTTCTCATACAGGAGTGCCAAAGTCTTTTCACTTTGCTCAGATGTAATTCTTTTATTCATTTCCTTCAAGATAACATCATCCATACTTTCAAGTCCTAAAAGTACATTAATGCACCCCGCTTGTTTCATTCGATCAAGCAATTCAGATGTAATTACATCTACTCGCAATTCCGCAAACCATTTCAGATGATACCTCTCTATTCTTGAGCAAAATTCATATATTACCTCAGGATTCACTCCAAAGAATTCATCCATAATGGTAATTCCGGTAATGTTATAATTATCAACCAGTTGATCTAATTCTTCAAAGAAATTATCCAAAGAGCGTGCTCTGTACGTTCTTCCAATGGTATGAAAACAAAACTTACAGCCATACGGACAAGACCTACCAAACAGAATAGGCATTACTCTTGGATTACTCACTTCTTCGTAATCAAAATGCACCGAATCCTCGTAGTTGCTTAATAAATCAAAAAATCTTTCAACCTCAAGTCCCTCATACGAAGGAAAATCTATCGTATTTGCATCATCAATCAATGCTCTTTCTTTGGTAAAAACATATTTTCCATCTCCCACAGCGTACATAATTCCGTCAACATTTAAAGGATTCTCACCCTTTTCCAAACATCGAATCAACTCACACGTCGTAATTTCGCCTTCCCCGATAATTGCATAATCTGGTGCTGTCATTTCTGCAAATATCAATGGGTTTGATGTATAACCAACACCGCCTCCTATAGTGATTAAAGACGGTTTAATTTGTTTTCCCACATCAAATACAGCCTTCATTCCCCAGTAATTATAGGAGGTTCCGCCACACAACAAAATGTCGATTTCATCATCCAGTATTAACTTTTCCATAATTGGATAGATATCTCCGGTTACATAATTTAAGTTATATGCAGTCACATCTATCCCGGCAGCCCTCAGAGCTCCGTTAATATATGCTATTCCTAGCGGAATAATAGATTCTCTGTGAATCAAATGCTCATCCTGAGGAATAACTAACAACACTTTCATAACATACTCTCTTTCTCAAATACCTTTTGAAAACGAACTCCTTACTTGTTACTCTCTACTCCTTTTTTTCAAAGCAGATAAATCTGCGTTGATTAGTTTCAAATATTGCAATCTTCCATGCATCATAAAATCGCAACCTTTACATATAGGATTTACTCGCATTTTGTAGAAATCCTCTCGCATTGCACAATATGCATCAGAATTCCATATTTCTCCAAAATCAGTTTCAAATATATTTCCCATCAAATCTCTTGCATTTATACAGCAAATGCCTACATCACCACGCAAATTAATAAACGGTGATTCAACCAACCAATCACAAATTCCCTCAAACTGTATGTGATCATGATAATTCTGTTTATCAATCTTCGTAAATTTTTCTTCTTTAATCTCTGTGATATTGGGATATGTAACAGCAATATGCTTTTTCTTGGCCATCGCAATTATTTTTTTTATTGCTTCGACATATTCTTCTTTATAAAGAATCGGTGAATCATTAAAATTATTACATTTTAAATCTACACACAACTGATTAAACTGAACCGTCTGAAACCCAAGATTCGCTGCAAACTCTACAATTTTATCCAAATAAGGAAGATTCTGTCTCATTACAATGACAGCCATATTCATGTGCAGATTGGGACAGTTTTCTCTAACCCGAATAACATTTTGAACAAATGTATCAAAGTAAAGCCCAACTCGAATTGACTCATACAATTCTTTACAATGTGCATCACATGATACACTGATTTCTTCAAAGTTTCGGTTTAGTCTTTCCAAAATCGCATCATTAATTATGGATAAATTCGTATTGGTTACAAAGAATATGCCGTACTGCGACAAATAATCCAAATACTGTATAATATTAGGTTTAATAAACGGTTCCCCGTTTCCGTGTAATACAATAGTTCTTAAATAAGGAAGATATGGAGCCAATTTTTCCAAAATCTTCGATTCAAAAATATCCATTCCAGTTCCTGCAGAATACGCATGAGAACACATTATACATTTGGCATTGCAAACATCTGTAGTTTCCAGCTGAAGTTTTCTTGGAAAGGCATGAAGCTTGACTCTTCGACGTATAATATCGCCGTATAATAGGAATTCATTCATTCCTTTACACACTTCCCATTTTTTTTGGGACATAGCAATCTCTATAATGCCCTTTGCTTCATCCGTATCATCCAAATTCAAAAAAAATGTATCATTAAAAAATACAATATTCTTTTTCACCATTTTTTGAAGAACCTTAAAAAGTTCGTGTCTCAATTCCCATTCCACAACCACGATATCACAAGGTAACAAATCTTCGACTTCTATATTTCCAATCAAAACAATATCAATATGACATCCCTGTTCTTTTTCCATTTTGGAGCAAATCCATGATACTCTACTCGAAATACACTTACATATCAACATTCCTATCATTTCAAAATGTCCTCCCAGCTTTTTTTAAGTTCTAAAAATCTTTGCTTTTGCTCCATCTTATAGACAGGATCTTTATAAAATTCTTCCGTTTCCTCAATCTCTAAAAACTGAAAATTTCCACTTCCGATTAAGTGACACTTCAAACAACATTCAGGAAGATACCCACTGTAAAATATTTTTCTAACTTGCTTATACAGATTACCATTCCACACTTCCAAAAAGTCCTCGACTTCATTTACATTCCCCACATGAAATATTTGATTTCTGCAACACATGGAAACATTTCCTTTTAAGTCAATATAACTTTGCTTCAACACCCAGTCACATATTCCATAACATCGAACTGTCGACGGAATCGTTTCCCTTTGTATTTCATCATGTTCACACAAATAACGGTTTACCCGTGCAGCTGTTTCTTCCATTTTTTTTACTTCCTCTGTTGTTTTATACATCAGAATACTTCGCATCTGTTCCAACTCTGATTCTATATCGCTTAAGAGAATAGTTTCATCCCCAAAAGTATTCATAGGAACAATCACCTCTATACCAAGTTTTTCTCCCATTTTTAAAGCTTTTTTCGAATAGTAAGCTAGGACCTTAGGATAATGAAATACCGAATCCATCTCATTTCCAATTATTATATTTGTGCCCAGGCTCATAAAATTAATATTTTTTGCTCCTACTTCATAAGCAAGTTCAACCATCTGCGGCATTTCATGAACATTTTGTCTCATAACCACCATAGCAAGATGCTTTCTTATATCAGGACACTCTTTATTTAATCGAAGCAGATTTTTCTTAACAGTATCAAATTTTAGATTCTTTCTTATTTGCTCATATGTCTCTCTTGTTGCGCCATCAACAGATATTTCTAACCATAAAAAATTAGATTGAATTTGAGCAATAATTCTGTCGTTTAATATTGACAGATTCGTATTGGTCACAATTTTATTTTCAAAGTTTGCATAATAGTCAATCTGTTCAGAAATATACGGACTTACAAATGGTTCTCCCATTCCGTTTAAGGATACGGTGTGACTAAGCTGCAATGCTTTTTTCATATGCTCCAAAGTCTCATTCTGCAAATACAAGGAATCTTTATTATGATTGTAATAATGTGAGCACATGATGCATTCCGCGTTACAAAAACTTGTCGTTTCAATTTGAAGATAATCCGGATATGCCAGATTAATCTCATGTTTATAAATAAAATCTATGTCTATTAATACATCATTTAAAAACTTTGCCCGAGACCAGTTTTTTTCTGAAATTGCCTGTTTTCTGATATTCGTTATCTCCACCATTTTTGACGTATCTATAATAGTTGAACCGTAATAAAGATAAATTCCATCAAATTTAGAAAAATCCATCTTTTTGCATTTTGACACAGTTTCATGACTGATTATAATTAAAGATTTTGTTTCATAGTTGTCACAGACAAACTCTACCTCCCATTCTTTATTAAAATTCAGAGCACTTTTTTTTAATTCTTCTTTTTCTTCTGCTAAGCATAAAACACTTACTATCATTGTACAACTCCTTGTACTTTTTTCGTTAATTCTTTTAACTCATCCACAGTTTTTGCATATATAACTATATTTTCGCAATTCTTCGCCTGTTTCAAACTCTCATCGCTATACTTACATTGATAACCAAGTATGTATCCATCTATGGTGGCTTCTATATTTTCTGCCATAGGTATAATTACCTTTTCTCTCTTTAGACAACCACACTTGCAGTCTCCGTCAAATATATTATGTTCAAATTCATAGTAACACTCCCTATTAACCGTATTATATACGGGTGTACCTATCATCAAAAATGGTTGAAACGATAACGCCTTTGCACTAACAGTTTCCTCCACACTTTTGCATTCAATGGCAGATACTCCACAGCTTTGATAAAATCGCAAAGAACTTACATTAATATATGGCACCCTACCATATCCCATCCTGCCCCAAATCAACATTAGATTGGGACATGATTTATGAAGTGCATTAGCTACCCCCACATCCTGAACTATAACAGCATTAATAAGTTCTTGAGAATCATAAAATGCTATTTTATTAACCAGACTTTCGAATATTCTGTCGGTAGCATACATCGGAGTCTGATAAATTACGCGAATTCCGAGATTTTTTAGCATCATCAGTTTCTGACTCACTTCACATCCGGCATATTCAAACATTTTCTTATCACACAATATATCTCCAAGTATTACCCCATCTGGACGGATGTTTTGTATTTCATTCCATTGTTTTTGCTCGTATCTTTCCAACCCCCAGTATATCATTTCATCACCGTCCTTCTCTGTCTACTTATATAATGCAGAAATGAGTCTGTTGGTAATCCTTGCTCATATTCCTGTATTTTCATTTTTAAATCGCGGATAATTTGTACACGTTCATTCGCTGGAACAGTCCGTCCTTCAATCTTATATGATTTGATTCCAGCAGCCATAAAAATTCCAACTATTTCCGCTGTTCTGCAAGGATATTCAGCCAGTGTTTTGCCTTTTACCTTTGTATTGCTTTTGTCTACTAACAAACAGCCATTTCGACATGTCAGACTATGTTCACATTCCGAGATAACATGAGGCAATCGACACTGACGTATATCATTAAAACAGGTTCCACCTTCCGCAACTAATTCATAATCCAGTTCTGGAAATGTACTTGTAATCTTAATAATCTCATCCAAATACAGATTGGCATAAAAAATAATTCTACGAACACCTAACTCTTTTAGCATTCGAACAGTTTCAATATTATACACTCCTAATAATGTACTTGCATGCAATTCTGCATGTTTTAACTTTCCTGCCAAGGCAAATACCAAACCGTAATCTGCAACGATTATTCCATCAATGCCATACTCGTCCAACTCCAAAAGATTTTCTGTAATTTGGGTAAAATCTCGTTCTAAAATCACAGAATTACTGGCAACATACAACTTTATATTTCTTTTATGACACTTATCCACCGCCTGCTTAATTTCTTCCATTGTAAAGTCAGTCCTTGATGGTCTAGAAGAAACCCCTTTCATGCCAACATAGATAGCATCTGGTTCCTCATTCAAAATAATATCAATCTCTCTATATTTACCAACAGGAGCTAATATTTCATATTTCATGTTCTTAACCTCCCAACATTATTTCATTACATCTTACCACTTTCCAATAACCGATGATTTAACTCCACTACATTTAAAAACTCTCTAACAATCGTTTCATCATAATATCTTTTCATATGCTTTTCTATAGTTTCCAAAATCTCTTTGTTAAAATGAATTTCCCAAGGCAGACAAAGAAGATCTAACATTCTTTTTATCTGACACATATTAGTTTTATCTACTTGCTTAATCCCGTATTGATACTTTTCCCAATTCTTATCCAAAACATTTATTTCTTCTCCATCGATGCTACTCCAAAGCAATCTCGGTGCAATCTGCTTATATGCATTCGGATTGTTGTACGGTGGAAGCTGATGAATAATCGGAGTTAAAATATCGTCAACAATAACGATTGCATGTTCCTTTAAATAGGGAAATGCTACTAAATAATCTAAAATTTCCCCTGGCAACACATGACTTGTATCCAATAATAGCAAATCAATGTCGTTACCTATCGCTTCAATTTCCTGAATTAAGGTTCTACCTGTTAACAAATGTAAATTGCAATAATCTTCCATATAACGATTAGCAATTTGAGAAACAAATCCTATTTCTTTTGTTTTATCCCAAAAACAATATTCTGCCCAATCGAGACAATACAGTTCAGCATGATATTGCATTTTATTAACAGCGCTCATAATAACAGATGAAGTTCCGCCAGCCGCCACACCAACTTCCACTATTTTTTTTGGCATAAATTTTTTTATAATGCCACATAATGTAGCTAATTCCTGACGACCTGCTTTTGCAAATGCTAGTTTATTCGGTGATTTCTGCTTTGCCTCTGAAGAGTTACACAAATTAATTTGGGTTAATATATCCAATGGTTCTTTGTACGTATCAATCATCAAAACAACTCACCTCTAAACTTTCTCATCTTTTATATAGTTACATGTCTTGCACCAATAGGGCAACTTATGTTCCATCATATTTTTACGAAATTGTTTATAATTTTCATTATTCCATATTTCTTCAAACGTTTCCTGATTCAGATTTCCCATATACTTTCTTGTATTATAGCAACAGGTTGAAACATTCCCTCGAAGATCCACAAAGCACCTCTCCAATGCCCAGTGGCATATTCTATCCACATCACAAAGTGTAGCTAAATCCTCTCGACATACTCTTTGTGTTAAATAATCCGAGTCCAAACCGACCTCTCGCATATCCTGTGATACTCGAAGATATCTCTGATTAATTTCAGATTGCATAGTATCATAATCCGAAATCAGCAACTTGTCCCCTGTGTTACAATCCAAAACTCCATCTGGATATTCAATCAGAATTTTTCGGTCTGTAGCTATGGATATTGCTTCTTCTAGTTTTTTTCTAAATGTTTGCATATAAAAATCCGATGAATCTTCCTGATTACCTATATATGGATTTACTCCCATACGATGAAATTTAACTTTTATGCAACCGTAATCACTGGCCAATTCTACTATCCGTGGAAGTTCATTTAAGTTTTGTTTCATAACAACTACGTCCAAAATTAATTTCAGTCCCGGTGCATTCTCTTTGATTGCTTTTAAGTTAGACAAAAATATATCAAAATTTAATCCTTTTCGAATCAGTTCAAATGTCTGCTTTTTTGCTCCATCACAAGATACATTTAAATATTCAAACACATCCAAGTATTCAAACAGTTTTTTCGGTACGGCACATAAATTCGTATTCGTACCGATTTTTACACCATATTGCTTATACAGTTTCATACATTCAATTATATCCGGATAAAGAAAAGGTTCTCCATCTCCATTTAACATAATTAATTGACAGTATTTCATAACCGGTTCAATTTTTTTTATAATATCAATAGATATTTCAGAGGCATTTTTGTTTTGTGTATAAAAATGGTTGCACATAATACACTGTGCATTACAGTGGCTCGTATGTTCAATTTGGATACATACAGGATAAAAATCAGCAATCCCATCTGCGTGAGTCTCTACATACCGATTTATTTTTTTTATATTATCCTCTTTCTCTTTGCTGTACATATTTCTGTCCTCTCAGTGCTCTAAAGTATTTTTAAGATTCTATTTTAGTGGCTACACTTCAGGTAATATCATGTTTTTTATATCATCAATTCGTGCATTCATATCAGTCAGTAACGCAATCTCATTTTGCATATATATAATCAAGAACCTAAACATATCTTCATTAAATCCATAAATGTGTTCTTCTATCCGTTCTTTGATAAACTCATCAAAAATTGGTTCATCTATATTTGAAAAATATTCTTGCCTAAGCATATGATTATCTTCTAACAAATCTTGAAGTATATGTTGCTCCATCTCTTGCGTAATAAATGTTGTATTCTTTATACTAGGATTTTCATTCACTAACTGTTGAGACATTTGAATAAATAGCTGACGAAAACTGCCTCTTGAATCATCTATCCCAAGTTCATTAAATTTATTTTTCATAATTAATGCGCTTCCAAACAGGCTTGTATTCTCATAAACTCTTTTTGCACAATATCCTTCATCCAACTCCAATCCCAAAACTCCCATAAAATCTTCAATTAACCAGTTACGGTTTCCTTTGTGTGAGTTTGTATTATATAATCTTGCAACAATGTTTTGCTTTGAAATCACATTTGCCACATCCGTTAGTTTTCGATAATAGAAAAGTGACTCTCGAACTGCCGAGTCTTTTCGTTTTTTCCAAAAATCCGTAAATGAGCCTGTAAATAATCCCATCTTAATATCATGCTTCCAAAAAGACTCTATATAATCGATTTGATTCCTAAAATAAACCACTACCTTAATCATAATCTTTTTGGTGTAAAAAAAATTAAGCAACTCTGAGATATCTCTTAGCCACAAGCTTTCATCGGACAAAATAACTTTGTCACAACAATCAAAACATGAGAAAATATAATCAAATATTTTTACAAAATCTGTATTTTGCAGAAGCTGATTGATATATATTTTTTTTACCCCGAGAGGAACAAAATGTTCAAAAAAACCTCCATTTTGAACATTATTCATTGCCATACCTATATCAATCCCATTCTCTTTGCAATACTTTCTCGTATCGGGATAACATATTCCTTTTGTTTCCAATACACATCGATTATCATGCAAAAAAGATTGAATAGATGTCGTTCCAGTCTTTGGGGTTCCTATATGAAGTATTAAAGTGCGTTCCATTTCAAATCTCCATCCAGTTTTCCTGTCATTATTGTTGCTTTATTTTCCATTTGTAAAACTCAATTTGGCTATTCCTAGCTTTATCTTCATTGGTTGATAACAAGCTGCTAACAATACTACAAGGAATATCCAAAAATAAATATTATAAACACATTCACATATTCCTACCATTAACGGCATACCACAATTCCAAAAAGCTTCAAGTGGAACAGAATCAAAGGTGCAAAACCAATCTTTTTGTGCAAAAACATTGAGAACTTTGTAAATTTCATATTCCAAAATTCCAAATGCAAATATTATAATTTCCGAGACTATAATATGACTCCATAAAATAGGAGACAAAATAAGCAACGCTCCAATAATATCAGCCACGAACAATACAATCAGTACTTTTCGATAATTCTTTCTTTTTTGCGATATAAATGTAACTACACCACTTTTAAGATCATTTTCCAAATCAACAATCTGATGAATGATGATATATCTTAATCCGTCCAAAAACGAAATAACAATCCAACCAAGTAGCAGAAAAAACTGTGTCCTATCCATTGGAAGCATAACGCAGATTATAATCAAAGGCATACAACGTTGTGCAAATGAACACTCAATCAGCCCCCATATCCCCTTTTCTTTAAATCGAATTCCTAGCGCTGAATATGCAATCCCCAGTAAATATGTCACTATTAAAAAAATAATCATTATTATCTTATTTTGACAATAAATCAACAATGGAACATTTCCAAGAAAAAATATCAATACAAGGGATAACCAAATCTGCCATTTCTCCATTTCGGCAATAACCTTTTTCTTACCAGCCTTCTTATCTACCTCGATGTCCGAGTAATCATTTGCAATATAACTTATTGCCAAAAATGATGATAAAAAAAGAAAATAGACCAAAAGTCCAGCCAAAGCCGCAGTTATTTCTGTTTTACAAATGTACAGAAAGTAAACAAATACTCCCATCATCATTGTGACCTTTGATGATAACCATTCCTTTATTCGCAAATAGTAAATTATTTTTTTCATCATTTATAGACCTCTTATTATCCGTGGAGCCGCAATAAGAAACCATGAAGTAAATTTTTGCGATTCATATTGGAGTTTTTCTTTTAAATTTTCAACAGAAATCCACATAATTTCCGATGCTTCATCTTTGTTTAATACCACTTCTCCATTGTATCTGCCAACAAATACATGATCCAATTCATATTCAATCATTGAATCTTGAAACACGGTTCTATAAACAAAGTCAAATTTTTCCTCTAACTCACAATCAAACCCCAATTCTTCATACAATCTTCTATGCGCCGCTTCCTCTAATTCTTCTCCCTTTCGCTGATGCGAGCAGCACGAATTCGTCCATAATCCTCCAGAATGATATTTATTAATGTTTCTTTTCTGGATAAGCATCTGTCCTTCATCATTGAATATAAAAATCGAAAATGCTCGATGCAACAATCCTTTTTTATGAACTTCCAATTTTTCGCCGTTTCCGACTATTTCATCATCAATATTTATCAACAATATCTCTTCCATACTTATTCCTCATTTCTTACAAATCGTTTTCCATGACCATCGTAATTCAAGCTTCCCGGCATGAGTATGTGAACTGAGCATTCACTTTTCAAAATGAATTTTAATTCTTCCAACATCGCTTCCTTAATTACACTATCTCCCGACTCAACTTTAACAGTATAACTATTTTTAGATTGCTCTACGAGATATTCTCCATAATGACCATATTTAAACAAAATATTTTCTATATTTTCTGGGAAAACATATTCTCCATCTATAATAAAACAGTCATTTAATCTACCTTTAAAGAATAATCTAGGATTTGAACTACCACATTCACATTGCGAAAAATCAAGTTTCATTAAATCATCTGTCCAATATCTTAATAACGGAAATCCCTTATCCCACAAAGTTGTATAAACTGCAACACCGATTTCCCCTACATTTACCGGATTACCAGTTTTCGGATCAACAATTTCTATCATTAGATAATCTGACAGATAATGTTGACCATTCTTCTTTTTACACTCTCCAGCCATAGGACCAAACATTTCACTCATTCCAAACATATTGTAACATTCCGCATTCCATGCTTTTTCCAACAATTTTCTTCGCTCAGATGACAAAAATCCGCCACCCATCAACAATTTGTCGACATGCGATTTTCTTGCTATATCAGTAATATATGGATTATATATAACGCTAGATGCAATACTTGGTCTAGTAGCAATTACAGTTACCGGAACTTTTGTAATTGTATCGATAATATTTTCAGGAGACGGAATAGGGCAGTTTACATATCCTGCTCCCATTGTCGTAAATTGCCACATCATTGTGTGAGCCATTACTCCTGTATCAACCGGAGCCATAACTCCACCTAAATCATTTTCAGTTATTCCTAACTCAGTATAAAAAGTACGGACAAACTCTTCATGTACTTGCTTATCTTTTTTATTATAGATATAGAAAGTTTTCTCCCCGGTTGTCCCACTACTCGAAAAAACTCCATATATATCCTTCGAATCTGTTGTTGTACGTTGTTCAATAGTACTATCTCTCAGCTCACGTTTATATGTAAACGGTATCTTTTGAAATTCTTCATAATTATCGAAAGATGTTACTTGTAATTTTTTCGAATAAAACTCTGGTCTAAAAACACCATCTTGATACAAGTTTCTTAACTTTTCTAACTCTTTCTCGTACATTTTTAATCCTCATTTATAACAGTAATATTCCTAATACTAACAACATGAAACTTATCAAATTGCACCATGTCATTATAGAACTAGTATCTTGTATTCCATCCATTTGTCCGTCAAAATAAACAACATCCTTATTTATCAGGCTTGGCTTTCCTTTCTTTATGCAATTACATACATACCCCAATTCGTTATCAAGAATCAGCAACTGAACTACACATTGCTTCATAAAACTTGTCCCTTTATAACTCGCAAATTTATTAATAAAAACAGCAGACAACATAATATCTACCATAAACCAAAGTGGAATCAATAACAGTATCCATGGATTAAATTTCAAAATACTACATGCTATTATTCCTCCAAATCCTAGCATGTAAAGATATGACTTTCTTGGCATGATTTCCATAACGTAATCTGGATGTTTTTCAGCAAGATAATAATTTGCTGAACCATAATGCCATAATCTCTTTATCATAGCTTTAACGGGAATCCAAGTCTTCTTACTGTGATAAACAAGCCCATCTGCAGTACATTTAAATATATAGCCTGCCTTTACCATTCTTAATCCAAGATCTACATCTTCCCCGCCCGGCTTGTCAGGAAAACTTCTGTCAAAACCGCCTATCTTATCAAATATTTCTTTTCGCATAGAGCAATTTGCTGTAGGAGTCCAAGGAACTGTATCCATCCACTTAGGGAAACTAAAACAAATCGTAAATGGAGTCTTATCTACTGCTTGCCAAAACCACGTATCCTCACCAACAAATTCTAAATATCCAGCAACCCCACCGACTTTCTCATCTGTATACAATTTATAATGTTCATTTAACAAATTAGGCGTAGCAATACAATCCGAATCCAAAAACATAATAATATCGTACTGTGCATTTCTAGCACCAACATTTCGCTTTTCCGCAACAGATGGCGAAAAATAGATTCTCTGCGCATCATATTTTTCACACATTTTTTCTATTTCAATCACATCATTGTCATTGCTATCATCGATTAATAAAACTTCTGTTGGACCGTCAAAATTCGCACGTGCTTCCGAAACACTTACAAGTAAATCCTCTAGCAATTTCACCCTTCCCTTTGTAGCAATCACAATACTAAATCCATTCAATTTCATTTCAAACACCTCTAATATCTAATAGTCGCAAATCTCAAACTATCAGCCACTTTTTCATATACATCTTTTGTTATAGAAACCATTTTTTCTGTTTCACAATTCTCTAAGTTTGTACTTACAAACAACATAATCGCATTTAACAAAGAATTTTCTTTTCCTAATACAGTTTCATTAAATTTATTCATATGGTTCCACATCGTGAAACATTTTGTTCCACTATATGTTTTTTTATCATTAAAAAAATCTTCAATTATAAGCAGTATAAAGTATTGTGTTACAAAAGATCTATCTATCCAATTTTTCATATCACTGCCTAAAATATTTTTAGATAACTCATATCTGCAAAACCACTTTGTACAATACAACCCAAACCCATCAAAGTATTCTTTCGGAATTGATACATTATGTTTCGTTTCTAAAACATCGCTACAAGCCCTTGATATATTTTTTGCAATATCCACAAATTGAGTTTTTTTATCCCAAAGTTCCGGCTTGATTTCCCTTCTATCTGCCGTCATTTTATATGCAAGTTCTGATATTTTTATACAAGTTTCTACATTTGGTTCATCACCAAAAAAATTTTCAAAACTTGCTCCCCAGCCCGTAGCATAATCTAACCCTCCGCTACGATATGTGTTTATCAACGAATCAACTTGTCTATTAGTCATAATCATTTTATCAATCAAATTTTGATTACTATCAAAAAACAAATTGACAAAATCAATAATTAATTCATCAATCTCGTCTTTTGACACTTCGAAATAGTAATGATTCAAATAATTAAGATAAAGTACATAATACGGTGGAATAAAGTTTGTCATCCAGAGTTCCTCGTTTAACTCCTTGTGAATTACTCCCAAACGATATAATTCATACAAAAAATCAATCGCATCTTTATGAAGTTTATCTCGTTTTTCTTTTTCCATTAGAAACCTCCTAAATAATAAACAATACTATCAAGCAAACAATAATAAATGAGTATATTAGTTTTTTTATTCTAAACGCCTCATTTTTCATCCCATATTTAATTTGGAATCTATTAAAAATAATGCCTTTATAGAGTGCCCCTAATGAGTGATTTTTTAATGACTGTTTTACCCTATAATACTCATATTGAAACTGTATCAGCATTGCACCATAAAAGAATATTGGACTGCTAAATCCGTTCTTTTTTATATCAATCACATAATCTATTAACCAATTCAACACAATCCAACCCGCCGCAATAATTAACGGAATAAATGACTGAGAAATTGCTGACAAAACGCCCAAAAACAATGTCATAAAAAATTCAATTAAATAGTTTTTCGGAATTACTCTCTTATATAACTCAGGGTGTCTGGCCACTATATAGTTTTCCATTGTTCCCCATCTTTTTGCTCTATCATGAACAGCCTTGTAATTATTCCACGTTTTTCTTGAATGATATGTAACTGCATTCGGAGCGGATCCAATCATATAACCAGCCTTAGTTACACGATATGTCATATCCAAATCATCTCCGCCTAATTTAAAAGGAAAATTTTCTTCAAACATACCAATTTCTTCAAGAACACTTTTCTTAAAAGACACATTATTGCCAATGGTCCACGAGTGAAACGGATAATCACGAGCAAACGAAAATGAATTTACAAGACTAGTTTTTTCTAACATCTTCCACCAAAAAGTCTTCTTTCCTACAAACTCTGTATAACCAAGAACTCCGCCCAACTTTACTTTATATGGATTTTTGTAAGCCTCTACATATTCATCCAACAAACCTTTTTCGACAGTAACATCCGAATCAATAAATAATATAGTGTCATATTTTGACATTCTAATACCTTTATTTCTTTTCTTTCTTACACTATCATCACCGACAACATACTGAGCATCGTACTTTTTACATGCCTGAACGATATTGTCTTTTTCCTTATCCTTACTGCTATCTACAATTAAAACCTCTGTTTCGCCTTGACTGTATCTTTTTCTCTCCTCAAATAAAGATTCAAGTAAAGCATCAACTAGTTCCGATCTATTCCATGTTGGAATCACTATTGAAAAATCCATATACTATCCTCACATTCTTTTATTATCCAACCATTTTTACCTCGTCATAAGGTATATCGATTTATTTGTTTTAAATAATCTGCTTACTCCTCATTCAACCCAAACAAGAACATAAACGCTAAAAAGTGTTACTATTTCATCTCACATTTTCCACTCTCAATATTTGTAACGGTCTGCCTACTCCTGCTATGTCTCCTAGTTGCTGTTGAGTTAACTTACATATCTTTTTTAATACAGGCAATTCTTTAATAAATGTATCAGTATTCACAATAAAGTAATCTTCAAAGTAGAGTAATATTAGTAATCTTAAATGAATCTCCAAATATTACTATTGCAAAAGATTTACATTACTATCTTCCTTCTTTACTTCATTTACTCTGATTAAATCCTTACGTAATATTTCCCCACCAAGGTAGTTATAAAGAGTTATCTCTATACCATCCGATTTGAAGTTGATATATTCTGTCTTGTCCGCATCAACCTCCTACACTACTATTACCACCACATAATATCCACTCACAACTATCTGGGGGTATCCTCTTCTGTTTCAGCAATATCATCTGCTACATACGCAAGTTCCATATACCAGAACATAAATGTTTCTAACTTTTCTTTTGTGTCCACATCTTATTAAACACCCTTATGATTTAAAGCTTCTGAACTATATAAATCAACCATTCTAAAACATTTTCGTATGTTACTTTTGAGAGTATCTAGAGTCATCCCTTCTGAAATATCGAGATACGAACCCGAATGATACAATTCAACACACATCAGTTTAAACTCATAACTATAATGCATAAAAATACCTTCCTTGCTGGTTGGCCAGTAAAGAGGGTATATATCATTAAACCCAAGTAGCTTACAAAATAAAAATGTCAATTTTGTTTGCTCCTACACGCTCAATGTAACCATGATTTCTTAAATATATTCTATTGATTTTTAACAACCGTTTCAAGATTCTATATCTTCCTCTATCCCCATTACCTCTCTAAACTTCTTTCGCCTTCTGTCATTAATATTCTCTGCTTTTGCTCGGAATTGTTGATATTCTGTCGGTCTTCCCGCCTCTTCACTCTTATGAAGAAGCTCCTCAATTGCTTTTATCTCTTCCTCTGCGGACTCTTTATTTACAGAAGACTTTTCTTGATTACACTCTATTTCTAATTTGCGGATACGTATTTCAAGCATACGTATATAATTAATTAACAGATCCGTCTTTTCGTTCAGACTTTGCGTATCTACTTCCAGAATTTCATTTGACTCTTTCATATTCCATATATTTACATCTTCCTCTGGATCAAAGTCACATGCAATCTCTGGTTCTGTTTTTCTTGGAATAATCATTGCCCTCAACAATATAAATAGCAGCAATACATAGGTATGATCCGCTACAAGAGAATCACATCTGTCATACGGCTTCGCACATCCTACTCCGATCTGCCATACAGTTAACATTACAAACATAATAGTTACCCAGCGTAAAATATTCACTCTGCTTGCAGAATACTTCGATGTACACTTTACCGCAACTGCTGAAAAGACAATATTCACAGCAAGCATTCCCAATAAAATCATAAAGGAATAGGACTGAAACGCCGACATACCAGAATCCATGTACTGCATATATAAGCTATGGAGTTTCAAAGTAAATCCATCTTCACCCGCCATGCCTAAAAGATTAAACACAATAGCCCAACAAAAGATTGCTATGATTGCTATCCATATAAATACTAAAATATTATATTTTAGAGAACCTTCTTTTTTAGTAATGCACTGTACAAATGCAGCAATTATTATCGAGAGAAAAATAAGCAATATAAATAAATACTGTAATCTATCTTCAGGCATTTGAAATCTATAGAAATCATTTGTATACTCCGGTTTTTGATACAATGTTAATACATAAACCAATACCATGCTGATAAAGCCAACTATCGCAATATATCCCTGATAACTTAATTTATTTTCAAATAGCGGAAATACAAATATACCAAGAGCAATCACACTGCCTGCACAGCAAATGATTGCTGTATCCGGATGACCTGTGGGAATTGCAATGGCTAACAACGCTGCTACAATTGGTAACACAATGCCTGCGCCTATAATCGTCCAGATTCTATACGCCGCTGAATTCTTTAACTTTTTTTCATGACTCTTTATGAATTTATCCGCCAACCACTCATATGGGATAAGCATAAGGATGATTCCAAGAACAATACAACCAATGTTTCTATTTATTGCCCACTTGAAAAAATCAGTCTCCACACGCTCCCCTGTAGATTCTAAAATTGGGAGATTACAAAACATCACATATTGACTTGCTATATATACCATCACAGCCAGAGTTCCAATTACAATTCCCTTGATTTTATAGGTTCTCGTTGTTATTTGTTCCTTATTATCCATGTATTCTCTCCTTTGTCTTTATCACTCCAGAATCTTCCTCAACTCCCCATAATACCTCCGGCTCACTGGAACCTCTATCTTCCCACACTTTATAGATGTACGGCTTATTTTCGATATATCTGCCATGCGAACCATAAAGCTCTGATGCACACGGACAAATCCATTATTGACCAGTTTCTCCTCAATATCGGAAATCTTCGAATAAAATGTCATCTCTCCACACCCCAGATGCAAGACGATTTTCCGTCCTCTGCTCTCTACATATTCTATAGATGCAATCGGGATTGTCCTCTTTTTCCGATTGATAATTGTCTCCAAATAACGGCCTTTTTCCCTTACTGACTCCACATTATTTTCAACCATATTACACACTCTCTCCTAAATGTTTTATCCTTCGCAAATCTATTTATTTTTACATAAATAATCTGTCATTTTTTACATAATAGCACATAAATTTTTGTTTTTTCGCGTTCATGCATAATTGGTGCGTATTCCGTCAAAATTGGTTTTTTTGCCTGTTTTACTCCTCTTTTTTGCTCTGTTTATACACCTGATTGATCCCCGTAGACGCAAATCCAGACATAATTCCAACTGAGATTGCCGTAATAATATCCTCTGCCGGGAAGCTCTTCATTACATACATAGCAGGCACCGCAACGATTCCTCCCACGATGCCAACAATCACCGGAATCGTCTTATCGCTGATCTTCTTGCTCGCCTTACACCCGATTCCAACCAGATAACAAATGATCACAATCGGCAGCACCGTTACATAACTTGAAATATCCATCTTTTCTCCGCAAACATTCTCTTATACTATTTCTATGTCACGTCCGTTCAGATTGACAACAAAACAATCTGCTATTGAGATATTTTCTTATGTAACCGTAGAAAATATATTTGACGCTCATTTCGGACAACTATATAATGAACTTGATTTTAGAAACACCATGAACAACAGCATAGAAATATAAATCTGCAAATTACACATTTCTTGAAAAGGAGATTATAAAAATGATAAAAATAGATTTAATTACCGGATTCTTAGGTTCCGGCAAAACAACTTTTATAAAAAAATACGCCACCTACTTGCTGCAACATGGAATGAACATCGGCATCCTCGAAAATGATTTTGGAGCCGTGAATGTTGATGCCATGCTGTTGCAGGATATCTTAGGGGATCACTGTACATTGGAAATGGTTGCAGGTGGCTGTGATGCCGACTGCCACCGCCGCCGGTTCAAGACAAAACTGATTGCTATGGGCATGTGCGGCTACGATCGTGTCCTTGTAGAGCCATCCGGTATCTTCGATATGGACGAATTTTTCGATGCATTACACGAATCCCCCCTCGACCGCTGGTATGAAATCGGAAATGTAATTACCATCGTAGATGCCGATCTGGAACAGACATTATCCCAATCTTCCCGTTATCTTCTCGCGTCACAGGTAGCACAGGCTGGTGCCCTTTTATACAGTCATGTTCAGGAAGTAAGCTCGGAGAAACTTATCTCTACCAAAAACTATGTAGACCAATCCTTTGAGATTCTCCATACTGAAAAGAAACCAACTCCTTCTATTACAATAGAAAAAAACTGGGATGATTTAACCGATGCAGATTTCAAAGCCATCCTTTCCTCTGGCTATCATTCCGCAGATTACGCCAAATTATGGTTTGATGATAAGAAAACATACGACAGCTTATATTTTATGAATATGGATTTCACAGAAGAATTTCTGAAAGAATCCTGCACCAAAATCTTAAATGATCCTGTATGTGGAAAAGTATTTCGAATCAAGGGATTTCAGAAACTCTCTGATGGATCGTGGATTTCCCTCAACGTTACGCATCAAAAAACAGAAATTCAGCCAATTCCAAATGGTCAGGCAATCTTAATCGTCATTGGAGAAGGACTGAACCAGGCAGCCATTGAAAGGTATTGGGGAAAGTCAAATATTTAATTCTGTTTTCATAATTTCTGCACACCTTTTGCACACCTAAGTGATTTTCAACCATTAAAAAACGGCGGAAACCCTTGATTCTACGTGGTTTCCGCCGAATAAAAAAGATGCCCAGAGCCGGAATCGAACCAGCGACACGAGGATTTTCAGTCCTCTGCTCTA
>ERZ1027225.191-NODE-191-length-31577-cov-6.115062_pt1 | contig 31577 bp, 27 predicted proteins | sample MGYA00519479_ERZ1027225 | MGnify/ENA primary metagenome ERZ1027225 (study PRJEB26926, sample SAMN06164471) | human gut metagenome | biome: ENVO:00009003; feature: ENVO:2100002; material: ENVO:00002003 | host: Homo sapiens | place: USA | collected 2012 ... | reverse complement strand
CTTACGTACACGTCCTGTCTGTACACTTCCATCTGCCAGGATGCCTCATGAGCCAGCTGGGCACCCCACACGATGTGATTGACAGAATCCTCTACTGCCACAAATGGGAAATATTTCATAACCGGCATAGACCCTCTCTGTCCAAAACGCTCCACACCCACAGACCAGTTGGACCAGCTTGGTTCTAACTGCAGATCCTCTACTGTCTCTGTTACCAGACGCCCCTCATGGCTCCACTTGCTGCGCAGTCTGTGTACCAACAGTGCATCGGTGCCAATTCCTTCCAGAAACGGAGAAATGTCTCCCATCTCAAAACTGGAAAGCATTTCCAGGCTGACTTTTTCCTCTGCCTTGTTGGTAAAAATATTTTTCATCTCAAAACTGTCTTCCCCGTGATAATAGGTAATGACATTTTCCAGTTCATATCCTCTGACATCCTCAAAATAGGTATGGATCTCCTTGCCACACTCTGTAGCCACTTCCCTTTGGGACTTGTAGTCCATCCGGTTCGCCGACTCGCCATTTCGCATGGTCTGTCCGTTCCCATAGCAGTTGGGATACATATCCCCTGCGATCTTGACCTGAGCCAGACTGTTGATCCGGTAAAACTTCCGGTCTAATACCCGGTCTTTCTGCATAGACCAGGGAATCATATAAAATCCTACTCTGTGAAACTCTGTCTCTTCTTCAAATACAAGCAACATATCCCCCAGATGGTAGGATGAAATCTCTCTGATAGCCATAAAAAAATACCTCCATTTCGTAGTTAATGCCTTTACGCATCATTCTACCAAATGGAGGTATGAATGTCTACCTGTCGCAGACCAAATTATAGGTTTCTATGATTATTTGTTCAGCACATTCATCAGTGGCTTTTTCACTACCAGGATCACCGGAATGGCAATGACAGCACCTGTCACGATCTGGATCACATTACCCGGAACAGACTGGAGTGGTACCAGAAAACTGCCGGTAATAAAGATTTCACCGATGTAATAACCGGCCAGTTTGATAGCCAGTGCTGCTACCGTTGCCAGCAGCAATTTCGGGAAGGTAGGTTTTTTATTTACGATCATTCCAAAGACCAATCCCATCAGGCCTACCACAATCAGAGAAATCGGTGCATAAATCTGCCATGGTGTCACCAGATCTGACAACGCCATTCCCAGACCGCCGCAAAGGGCTCCAACTTTTTTCCCGAAGAAAGCAGCTGCAAAAAACAATGGTACATTGCCTAAGTGTACCAATCCTCCCTGTGCGGGAATGATCTGCACCTGCACAAACATAGTCATAACAAATACCAGCGCTGTAAATACTCCGGTCAACGCCACATCCAAAACGGAAAAACGACTTTCCGCTGTTTTTACCTGTAACTCGCTCATTCTTAAACTACCTCGTTTCTGTTTTTCTTTTGCTTCCTGTAAGCATTAGCGATATGTTACAACGGATCTGGTTTGTTTGGAATCGCCAGTTTCATTCTTTTTTACCATGCCAGCTTTATAAAAGATTCTTTCTCAGCCATGCCCCATCCTGAGCGCTAAGATAAGCCGGTGCAATGTCAAAGACGGTCTTACATCCGGTCTGTCCCTCTTTCTGAAGACGGTAAGCTGCTCTGGCATATGCCACGATCACACAGGATGTAAACTCCGGATTGGAATCCAGTTTCAAACTGTACTCGATCACATGGCTGTTCTCCCGATTCCAGCCTGTTTTACCGGAACGAATCACAAAACCGCCGTGTGGAATGCCACTGTGCTCTGCCTTTAACTCTTCTTCACTGATAAAATGAACGGTTGTATCATAATCAGCAAAATAGTTTGGCATCGTCTTAATAGTCTCTTCTACCTTCTTTGGATCAGCTCCCTCTTCCAGCACTACAAAACATTCTCTGGTATGCTTCTGTCTGGTAGTAAGGTCTGGATTTTCACCGTTTCTCACAGACTCCAGCGCAGACTCCACCGGTATAGTATACTGTTTGCCGTCTTTTACTCCTTCTACCCGGCGGATTGCATCCGAGTGTCCCTGGCTGACGCCTTTGCCCCAGAATGTATAATCTTTGCCCTCCGGAAGGATCGCATTGGCATACATCCGGTTCAATGAGAACATCCCCGGATCCCAGCCAACCGAAATAATGCCTACATGTCCATTCTTTTTGGCTGCCTCATCCACATTGGCAAAATGCTCCGGGATTCTTGCGTGGGTATCAAAACTATCCACTACATTAAACATCTGTGCATACTTTGGTGTCTGCTCCGGCAGATCGGTAGCACTGCCACCGCAGAGAATCATTACATCAATTTTATCTTTCCACTGTTCTACTTCATCCACAGAGCAGACCTTGGCACCCTCTGTCAGGATCGTAACTCTTTCCGGTGCTCTTCTTGTAAATACAGCTGCCAGCTCCATGTCCGGATTCTGCTTAATGGCGCACTCTACGCCGCGTCCCAGGTTTCCATATCCCATAATACCAATCTTCATTTTTTAGTCCTCCATTTCATTAAAAAACATCAAGTTTATTGTACTTTTCTTTCGAAACCATGTCAACTACTCTTCATCAATAATACGGCTGACCCAGATACCCTTTTGGATCATGACCAGTCCTACCCCAATCTTCAGAAGATCCGCCGCCTGTACGATGGCGTATACCACCAGAATAGGAAGATTGGTAAAATAACATAAAGACGCCGCCAGTGACACACTGACCACCCAGGAATAAACACTGTCAAAGAAAAAAGTTATCACCGTTTTCCCACCGGACCGGAGGGTAAAGTACAACGCATTTAGCACACCCTGTACCGGGAAAAACACCGCTGTAATCACGATAAACCATTTTCCATAACTTCTCACTACATCTGTAGTATCATATAATTTCGGGAAAATTCCTGATACTGACACCAGGATCAAGGTGAGGAACACACACAGCGCTCCTGAAAACACCATGAGATGTCTGGCATTTCTCTTCGCCTCTTCAAACTTTCCTGCCCCCAGTGTCTGGCCGGACAAAATTCCTACCGCCGATCCCAGGGATACAAATACTACATTCAGCAGGTTACAGATAGCATTGGATATGTTTAAACCGGCTACTACTTCCAGCCCCCGGATGGAATAACACTGGGTCAGTACCGCAATACCAGCAGCCCAAAGCAGTTCATTAAAGAAAATAGGGAGTCCTTTCCGTATAATCTTTCCTGCTGCATTCACAGGCACTTTTAATGTTTTATATACTCCCTGTAAAAAGACATGCTTGTCACTTCTTTTATGTGCCCAGATCACCACTACCAACAGTTCTGTGATGCGGGCCATCACTGTGGCAATGGCTGCTCCACGCACTCCCAGTACCGGCATGCCAAGTTTGCCATAGATCAGAATATAGTTCATAACAATATCCACAACCACCGAAATCACACCGGCCACCATAGGCTTGAAACTGTCTCCTGTTTCCCGCAGGGAACTGGCGTATACCTGGGTAATAGCAAATGGTATGATAGTAAGAAGCATGATCTGCAAGTACTGCATGCCAAACTCCAAGGTGCCTGCACTGTCCATACCTGCACTTTCTCCCCGAAGGTACAGCTGGATCAGTGGGGCAGCAAGAGCAGATAGCACAATGCCACCTAAAATAGCGCAAAAAGCACCAATCCACAGTTTGAGCCGGAAGGTGTTGCGCACTCCCTCCATATCACCTTTTCCGTAGTACTGGGCTCCATAGATTCCCGGCCCGGATAATCCACCAAAGACCGCCAGACTCAGCACAAAAAACAGCTGTCCTACGATAGACACTCCTGTCATGGCCTCTGTTCCCAGACTTCCTACCATGACATTGTCCACCAGGCTGACCATATTGGTAATACCATTCTGGATCATCATAGGAACCGCCAGGGTAAGTGCTCTTTTGTATATTTTTTTATTCATCATTTTTCTGCATTTCCTTTCACTTTCAAAATAACAAACTTACTTATATCATATTACTTAAATAAGTTCAACAAAAAAACTTTCTCCTGCCGTAAAAAAGAGAAAGTACCGAAATTCAATAATCTCGATACTCTCTCTGATTTTTTTAATAAACTATGCTCTATTTAGCATAGTCGACTACTCTGGATTCGCGAATCACATTTACCTTGATCTGACCAGGGTACTGCAATTCCGCTTCGATCTGCTTGGACAGATCTCTGGCAAGTAATACCATCTCATCATCATTGATCTGATCCGGTGTTACCATCACTCGAACCTCTCTACCTGCCTGAATAGCAAAAGACTTATCGACTCCTCTAAAGCCGTTAGCAATATCTTCTAATTGCTTTAATCGATTCGTATATGTTTCTAGAGTCTCTCTACGCGCTCCCGGACGAGCTGCTGAAATCGCATCAGCCGCCTGAACAAGTACTGCAATCATACTTTCGGCACCTACATCTCCATGGTGTGCCTCCACTGCATTGATAACAAGAGCGGACTCCTTAAACTTACGACATAATTCAGCTCCTAACTGAATGTGAGAACCTTCCATATCGTGGTCTACGGATTTACCGATGTCATGAAGCAGTCCGGCTCTCTTGGCCAGACGGACATCTTCTCCCACTTCACCAGCCAGCAGGCCGGTAAGGTGTGCCACTTCAATGGAATGCTGCAATGCATTCTGTCCATAACTGGTACGGAACTTCATCCGTCCCAGCAGTCGGATCAATTCTGGATGGATGCCGTGAACACCCACTTCCAGTGCAGCTGCTTCTCCTTCCTCGCGGATCATGGTCTCAACCTCTTTGCGGGCTTTCTCAACCATCTCCTCAATCCTGGCCGGATGGATTCTTCCGTCCACGATCAGTTTTTCCAATGCAATTCTGGCAATCTCTCTTCGAATCGGATCAAATCCTGATAAAATAACTGCTTCAGGTGTATCATCAATAATCAAATCAATACCTGTCAGGTTCTCAAGAGTACGGATATTTCGTCCCTCTCTACCAATGATTCTTCCCTTCATCTCATCACTTGGAAGCGGCACAACGGAAATCGTTGTCTCGGATACATGGTCTGCCGCACATTTCTGAATGGCATTTACCACAATCTCTTTGGCCTTCTTGTCAGCCTCATCTTTGGCCTGACGCTCCAAGTCCTTTACCAAAACTGCAGTCTCATGTTTTACATCCTCTTCTACAGTCTTTAATAAGTATTCCTTTGCTTGTTCAGTAGTGAGATTAGAAATCTTTTCAAGTTCACGCAAATGACTCTGACGCAGTTCCTCTACACGCTGCTTCTCTTTCTCAAAGTTTGCTTCCTTAGAACTTAATTTTGATTCCCTTTTCTCGAGTGCATCCAGTTTTTTGTCTAAAGTCTCTTCTTTACTCAACACACGTTTCTCATAGCGTTGAACCTCAGCTCTGCGTTCCTTGGTCTCTTTATCGAGATCATTTTTGGCCTTCATATTCTCCTCTTTGGCCTCCAGCAGTGCCTCGCGCTTCTTTGTCTCAGCTGTCTTCAGTGCATCATCAATGATCTCGCGTGCCTTCTCCTCTGCACTTCCAACCTTTGCCTCGCTTACCTTAATATGGTAATTGATCGCGGTCTTCCACGCAATGAGGGCAGCTACACCGATCAACACAACAACTGCTACAGCGGCTATAATTACATGTGATAACTGTAACTCTAGCACCAGGTGCACCTCCTTATTCTGTTTACCTTATCACACGAAAAATTCGTATAATAACGGCACGTACTATTTTACACAGAAATAAGGAAAATGTCAAGTTAGTCATGGCTAAAAATATCAATCTTCCCGACTTTTTTTATGGTGTTTTTCTTATGCCTCACCGGATGTATTTTCCTGCTTTTTCGCGGTAAATAATTTTTTCAGACAACTGAATGCTACCAGTACACCTAAGATCATCAGCAAAATTGCCACTACAAACTGCAGTCCGTCTACCAGCAGGGTTGCCTGACCACCTACTATATTGCCGATGAGAGCGATGGTTTTTTGTACCAGTGCAGTAAAAGTAACTGCCAGCATAACAAACATAGGAACATACAAAGTCCATCCGGTCCGTCCGGTTGTCTTTAAAAATACTGCCAGTGCGATCAGTACCAGTGCCGCCAACAGCTGGTTGGCAGAGCCAAACAATGGCCATACATTGTTGTAACCGCCCAGTGTCAGTAAAAATCCAAAGAAAAGTGTTACCACGGTCGCAAAATATTTATTAGTCAGAACACGCTGCCATGCAGGCATTTTTTCCGGATCTGTTGTATCTCCCAGGAACAGTTCCTGAAATGACATTCTTCCGATTCTCGCTACTGAATCCAGAGAGGTGAGAGCCAGGGCGGATACACACATAGTCATAAATACTGTTGCAACCTGTACCGGCAGCCCCAGTGTTTCCAAAAATCCTGCTACACCACTGGAGAAAATAGCAAATGGTGTTCCATCCGGTTTGGTTCCGTTCACAGCAACTGCACCTACAACTACCAGTGCTACGATTCCTAACAGGGATTCTACTACCATGGCACCATATCCTACCATCGGCATATCTTTTTCATTGCTGATGGTTTTAGAAGAGGTACCGGAAGATACCAGACTATGGAAACCGGAAACGGCACCGCAGGCAATGGTTACAAACAAGGTTGGGAACAAATAACTGTCTCCTACATGGAAACCACTGAATGCATTTAACTGCATGGTTGGATGTGCGGCTACCACTCCGATGACCGCACCTGCTACCATACCCAAGAGCATAAATGTGGTCATGTAATCTCTTGGCTGCATCAACAGCCACATTGGCATAACCGATGCCAGGAATAAATATGCCATTACAATGTAGATCCAGGCTGTCTTGGTTGCATAGATCGGAAAATGCATACCAACGGCAAACATCAAAACCAAAAGTCCGATGGCAACAACGGCACGAACCAGTTCATTCATTTTACCTACATGCTTCTGGATCAGACCAAAGATGATGGCCACAACGATAAACAGCATGGAAATGGATGCAGCCGCTCCATCGGCATAACTGGTCTCTGCCGTCATGCCTGCTACTCCTTTTGCCACGAAGGTTCCGGCAACCATATCCGTAAAGGCTGCGATAACCAGAAGTGTAAAAAGCCAGCAAAAAAGCATAAATAACTTCCGTCCGGTCTTACCGATGTACTTCTCAATGATCATTCCCATTGATTTTCCTTCGTTCTTAACTGATGCATACAAAGCGCCAAAATCCTGTACAGCTCCAAAGAACAATCCTCCTACTACCAGCCAGAGAAGTACCGGCACCCATCCAAAGACAGAAGCAAGGATTGGTCCCGTTACCGGGCCGGCACCTGCGATGGATGAAAACTGATGGGCAAATACTGTAAATTTGGAAGATGGTACATAATCTTCTCCATCTTCATGGGTATAAGCAGGTGTCTTGGCTTTGGGATCCAGACCCCATTTTTTAGCCAGCCACCGGCCATACAGCAGATACCCTGCTCCTAATGCTACAATTCCAATTAAAACAATCACTAATCCATTCATTTTTTCTGCGCCTGTTGGCGTCCCCTTTCTCAAGATTCACAAAGGACAAATTTACATCGCTGAAACATCAAAAAAGCCTTCGTCTCTATACATCCACCTGGATGTGTAAAGACGAAGGCTCATGCCTGCGCGTTACCACTTTACTTGCCGTATATACTGCGACCTCTCGCTCCCGTCACCATAAGATCTTATAGAAACAGGCTTCCTGCTAACGGCGGAAAAACCGGTGATACCTAATGTCTCTGTCCGAGAATTCAGCACACTGCTCACAGAGGATGGACATCTGTCAGGATACACCGTCTCACACCAGCCGACGGCTCTCTGAACGTAAGAACTGACGATGTTCTTGTTCTGCTCAATGCATTTGTTCTTTGTTACCTAAGAACATAGCACTATGATTTTCACTTGTCAAGAGTTTTTTTCTACTTTTTCCATTTCCTGTATCCCCCGGGCCAGGGAGGACAGTTCGTAAGCCTCTTCAAACAGGCATTCTTCAGCCAGAAAGCACAGGTTATCCTGTGAATGTTCCACTTCTTTGGCATAGATCCGTGCCATATAGGAAAAATCTTCCAGATCATACATTCCTTGTTTTCCTGCGAAAGAAAAACACTCCATGTCCAGGATCATTTCATAACTGGTTACGATAAATTTCACTTCATTGAGAAAATCCATGCCATCCACACAGCGTGCCAGACACATATATACCAGATAAACTGCCAGTTTTTCCAGCCACAGCTCGCCCTGCCCATTTTTAAGATAAGTACGGAACTTCTTCCAGTCCTCTTCATAAACCAGGGCTCCATTTTCAGGCTGCATATATCTTTCATACATGCCGCTTAACACCTTCTCCCAGCGTTCATTTATGCTGTCTAACTGGGAGTATGATTTCATTCTGCATTCCATAAGCCGGGCGGCACTCTCCTGTGACGGCTGTATGGTCTCCCTCTGCCATTCACCCATGTCCGCCCAGGTGCCGTCATTTATGTGCTGCTGCACAAACTGAGCATAGGAAAGCATAGACAAAATTCTTTTTTCAATGGGCTCTGATCGATCCTGCAGCATATCCATAACACGGTCTCTGACCGTCTTTATAAACTCCGCCTCCTGCACCTCTTCCGAGGTTTCTTCGTAGGAAATCTCCCCTTCTTCCTGCGTTTCTATCAGTTTTACCGGCTCCTTCTGTCCAAACACCAGCCTGCCTGCTTCCGGGCAGCTGATACTGACAGCAATTTCTTTTGCCCCGCCATACTCCAGATAGTTTCTGGGGGTGTGGGTACATACATAAGACAGGGCATCCTCTCCCAGTTCCCGGTAAATGTCACACAAGTTTTTCTCATTCAAAAAGGGACAGCGGCCATCCGGGCACAGTCTGAACCCATGGGCTTCATAGGCTTCGTCCTCGTCCAGTTCATACTCCTTGATCTCACGACGCAGCCGCTCCCCCATGGGCCCTGTAACCTTCTGGTATGCTTCGTAAGTTTCTTCATCCAGGTCGATTTCCCAGCCGGCACAGCAGGTGTCTTCACAGGCCCCTGCGATACAGGCAAATTTTTCATAATAATCCGGATACCGTACAATCATTGTTCTTTTTCCTTTCCTTTATCCTGCGATATGAAGTACATGGATCAGAAAGATCCACGCCAGTCCATAATAAGTAACCACCGCTACCAGATCGTTGACGGTGGTGATCAAGGGACCGGATGCCACAGCCGGATCCACCTTTATCTTGTGGAAAAACATAGGCACCAGAGTTCCTACCAGACTGGATATGACCATTGCCACCAGCAGTGAAATTCCCACGCATCCCGAGATCAAAAAGGCTGACTGCATCGTCGTCCCTTTGAAAAATCCAATGTAGATCCCAAGGCATACGAAAGCCAGGACTCCCAGCAGAAGCCCGTTGCTAAATCCTACTTTCATCTCTTTTACTACCAGCATAAATTTGTCCTTTGCACTCAGACGCTCGTCCATTAAAACACGGATGGTCACCGCCAGTGACTGGGTTCCCACATTTCCGGCCATATCTAAAATCAGCGACTGGAAACAGATCACGATAGGCAGTACCGCTACCACGCTTTCAAAAGCTCCTACTACCGTGGACACTGCCATTCCCAAAAACAACAGTATGATCAGCCACGGAAGCCGTTTGGACATACTTTCCCTGGTGGTTTCCTTTAGATCCTCTTCCGCTGTCAAACCGGCTAACTTCGCATAATCTTCACCCATCTCATCATCTACTACTTCGATAACATCCTGGGCTGTAATAATACCAAGTATTTCTTTCTCATTATTTAATACCGGAAGGGAATCCTCTGCGTAGTCTTTGATATTTTCAATGCTGGCTGAAATTTTATCATGATCCATCAAATACGGATAAGATTCACTAATCAGAGCCGAAAGTTCATCATTTTCTCTGGCAATAATCAGGTCTTTCAGGTCAATGGCCCCGTAAAATTTTCCATCGTCATCCGTTACATACAAGGTGGAAATATTGTCATTTTCTCCTGCCTGCTGTATCAGTTCCCGCATGGCCTGCCGTATATTTAAAGACCGGTTGATGCAGATGTAATTGGTGGTCATCAGGCTGCCGATCTCGTCTTCGTCATAGGAGTTGATCAGATTGATGTCCGCCTTTACATCTTCATTTAGGATGGGACGCAGTTTCTCCTTTACATCCTCGTCGATTTCTTCCAGCAGATCCACCGCATCATCGGAATCCATCTCATTGATCACAGCCGCCAGTTTTTCAATCTCGATCTCAGAGATATATTTTTCCGGCTCATCTAAGAAAGTGATGATCTCAGACAGCCACTCTGTATCCAGCAGGTGGTAAAAAGCAATCCGCTCGTTTTTGTCAAGATTTTCCAGTGCCTGGGCTATGTCGTTGTCGTGGTAATCCTGCAGTTTTTCTGTCAGTTCCTCTTTGGGCAGTCTGCTTCGGATCAGATCCACGATCTCTTTTATAAATTTGGACTCGTTTGTATTTGTTGGCATATTTTACGCCTCCTCTCTCTACAACCCACGAAGAATATTCAAATAGTCCTGGCGTTGATCTACGACAGCATATACAATCACTTGCTTATTTTCCTCATAAATTTTGTAAAATACTAGGTCTTTTTCTAAAATAAGCACTCTATACCCCTGTCTCTTAAGAACAAGATATCTTGGCTCAGTTCCAATGTATGGATCCTCTGCCAATTCAAGAATTCGTTTTTCAATCTCATTAAGCTTCTCAAGGGCTGCTGTATTTGCAAAATTTTGAGCAATATACAAGACTATTTTTCTGATACCTGCGTCAGCTATATCAGTCCTTATTACTGTATACTTCATAATTGCCCCTCCTGAAGCATTTTCCTTAAATCATCAAATGTCTCAGTTATCGGAGCAACTCTGCCATTTTTTACATCATCTTCGGCTTCGGCTAATACTTCTAATAATTCTATTCTTGCTTTCATGTTTTTATATTCCTCATAAGAAAGCGCAACTGTATCCCCTCTACCATTTACTGTAATAATCACCGCTTCTTTATTTTCCTTACATAGTTTTGATATTTCAGAATAATGATTTCGCAAATCAGCAGATGGTCTTATTGTTTCTTGTAATGTCAATATATCAGTCACCTCCATATATAGCATATGCAAATTATATCATCTTTTGTATATATATTCAATAATTTTTCTCTTGGCTTTCGTAAAGTGCGCCGTAAAGTGAATTTCCAAATTCAAGTTTGCCGAAATATCTTTCTAACTTTCCCCATTTTACAGGTTTTCTAGCCTATTCATTAGTGAAATGATATGTATTTTCCCTTATTTTTGCCCTTATGAGATAATCGTAAGGGAAATAAGGGAAAGTTTTATTTAGTCATTGCCTGCCACTTTATCAAGTAACCTTGCAGATTCCCGCTTGGCTTTTCTTGTAGAGTGTGCATAGACATTCATGGTGGTACTGACATCTGAGTGCCCTAACAGTTCCTGCACATCCTTTGGTGCTGCTCCGTTTGCCAAAAGGTTACTTGTGTAGGTGTGGCGCAACTGGTGAAAGTGAAATCCTTCAAACCCATCAAGCCTTTTTGCTACTGTTCGGCATACAGTGCCGAGAGTGCTTGGAAGTTCAAGACATCCATCTGGTCTTAAGCATACAAAAGATAATTCGTTGTAGTCATTTGGAACTTCCTGCGTTCCATCCAGATTGTAGTATTCATAGTACACTCGGTTTTTATCAGTGACTTCTTTGTAGTAGTTGTGATGGTAAAGCTCACCATACTGCATCCGATTTTTAAGCTGTTCCTTCCTTGCTTTTTTCAATATTTCTGTCAGCGTATCTCCAAAATCAACAATCCTTACTTTCTTTCGCTTAGTCGGTCCAATGATATATTTGTGCTTTGAACCATCGTAGCGGATGCTGCGCTTGATAGTCAGGCACTGTTCATCAAGATTAATGTCCTGCCATGTCAGTCCGCAAACTTCTCCGATACGAAGTCCTGCATAATAGGAAATCTGTATCGGCAGGATTGCCTGTGGATTTTCTTTTTCAAGATAAGCAATCAGTTTTTCATAATCTTTATGTGAGATTGGCTGTATACCTTCCTCTGTTTCGTCATCTGAAAATAAATCCACATCCTCTGTTTTGTAATGCAGCTTAATATACTGCATCGGATTGAAAGTTATATATTGCTTTGGAAATACTGCAAATCGGAATGACTGTTGCAGTACTGCCGAAAATGAAGCAGCTCATGGTGTGTATGTATCGCCGGATACATGGACAGATGCGATGTATATTTTGCATATACGTTGTAGTCAGGCTGTGTTTTCCCATGAAACTGCATTGTTTTTCCATGATTTGACGCACAGAGAACCATTGAAATACACCATAACAGTAAGGACTGGGTATAATCCAAGTCGCTTGCAGGACGACGGTTTTCAAGTATATACAGTTAAAAAGGATTTACATGAAAAAGGGATTACGACTATGCAGACACCATTTGGACATTCTGTTCCTGTTTATGATATGGAGAGAACGATTTGTGATCTGCTACGCAGCAGGAAAAATATAGAAATGCAGGTCTTTCAGGATGCATTAAAGCAATATGCCAGACGCAAAGATAAAAATTTACGGACGCTTATGAAATATGCATCTATGTTTCATGTTAAAAAAATATTAAGACCATATTTGGAGGTGTTACTTTAGATGATAACCACAGCAAGGCAATTAAAAGATCTGATTCGGAATCTATCAAAGAAAAAATCTGCTGATGCACAAATTTTGATGTGGAATTATATGATGGAACGTTTTTTGGAACGAATTTCTTTGTCAGAGTATAAAGACAAATTTATATTAAACCTGAATCCGTGAACCTTGTTTCAAAATGAAAAGGCACACAGGAAATGTTTGCCATATTTGTTATTGTATACTAAATTTTGAAAATGCTGCATAATTTTGCGTTCAAAAAAAGACTGCACCATTTGTGTGCAGCTGCCATTGCCATATTCAGCTACCTGTTGTCTGGTGATGAATGCAAAGCTGTCATAAAGACGCTTGAAAGTAAATCTCCAGCGATTACTCCTTCCAATGGACAGCACCAGACGGCCGGCATGTTCTGTCAGATGTCCCGCAAACTGCATAAGATTACTGATCACCGTACGTATTCTTCGGCGATGTATTTTCTTCCGGCCGGGAGCATCCTTCTTTTTCAGCGATTCCTGCCCTATGATTCGAAGGATATTATATGCGATCATTGTCAGCTCCAGCACCAGTTTGTTGCTCTCAAACTTTCCCGACGGGAGTCTTTCAACATCCATGTCCGTCTTGATTTCACTGTGATACTGCTCACTTTCTCCGTGGGCATGGTAAAGATCAATGACTGTTTCGTCTGGCAGGGAAGTGTTTGTCCAGTATGTGCCCAGTTCTATATCGGGTACGATAAAATACTGCCCATATCGGTCAATGGTTCTTTCCGTGATCTCATAAATTGTGCGTATTCCGACAGTTTTCTCCTCGTTATCAGAAAGGGAATATGTCACATCCCGGAAGGTCTGTCCGGTATAAACAGTTTTCCCATCACGTGGATGCTGGATATTCTGGCAGCATTCCCTGACGGATTCCAGCCATTCTTCTTTACTTTCCTGTCTGGGATTCCGTTTTATGATGAAAGACACATTGTTGTATTTATAGCTTTCTTCCATAAAGATGCCTATGTTTTCAGATGCATCGTTGCCGGAATCCAGCCGGATGAGCAGTGGTTTTTCCGTCAGCTGTCTGCACAGTTCAATGGTCTCTCTCAGGAAATCAGGAGTTTCTTTCTGGCAGTGCTGTTTCCAAATCCGCAGTTCAAGATTGACGAGGTATCCTTCTGTGCCGATATATGCCATAATTGGTGCATATCCGTCAAAACCCTTGTAGGTACGGGATACGCCTTCCTTATTGGATTTCGAATTGTCAAAGGGGGTTACATCAATATCGACAGGAACAAAGCCGTTATCCAGGGCTGTCGGCTCTATGTGCATTTCACGCAGCATGTCGACATTTGCCTGCTGGATGTCTTTGCGCAGGGAATCCCCGATCATGTCAAAACGCTGACGGAGTGTTTCGGCGGAAGGAATCGCATAGGAGATGCCTAATGCGTATTTGTAGTAGTCAGGGTCATCCATCATTTCACGGACAGCCTCATACTGGGGTTTTCCCTGACAGAGCATACCAATATAGGTGAGGAGCACGTCTCCATTTTTTATCTGTTTCTGCAGATAATCTTTTGAAATTGGAGCACGGTTGATTTTTTTAACAAAACTGCTTTTTCCAAGTATTTGCCCTACGAATACCAGACCACTGGGAGTAATGAGCCGCTCATCGCTGAATTCAATGTGTATTTTCTTCATTGCACTGCCTCCGCCTATCTTTTGATACTTTCATTATACAGGATAATGCATGATGATACAGTAAAAAAACAAAATTTTGTTTAACCTAGTGGGTGAAATAAAATGTATTGCGAAAATCAGTTTCCAGCAGGTATTATTGCTGAAAAAAAGGGATGTAACACTATGGTAAGTTTCACGGAATAAGGTGGATTTTCATTGACGCATATAACACCTTACAATATAATAAAAGCAAATATATAGCTTATAAAGGAGGTTCCTTAATGACGAAAAAAATAACCGCAATATTCTTGGCATTGTGCATGGCAATTTCCGTTTTGCCGATGACCATTCAGGCGGCATCAAAGCCCGATATTAAAGTTGGCGACTATGTTAAAATGGGCGCGTATAACAATGTCTCAATTCTTTGGCGATGTGTAAGCATTGACAATAACGGACCGCTTATGCTTGCAGACAAAATTGTTGACACCCTTGCATATGATGCCAAAACAAATGACAACAGCAATTCAAAATCACACAGCAGAAGCTATAAGCGTGATGATTACGGTTCTAACTATTGGAAAGACAGCAATATGCGTTCTTGGTTAAATTCGACCGCAGCTGAAGGCAAAGTCGATTGGCTTTGCGGCAACCCTCCGAAAGACGGATATGTAAGCGGTGTGGGAGCGTACAACGAAAAAGCGGGTTTTCTCAACGCTTTTTCAAAATCTGAAATTGCGGCAATGAAAACCGTTACCCAGCGTTCTCTCGTTTCTCATCCCGAATACAACAAGGGCATAGTTGATGGAGACGCAAATTCGGATTTGTTATACTACACCGATATTTCGGAAGCGGTGGCAAACTACGACAGTTCATATTTTGAAACTACAACCGAAAAGGTTTTTCTTCTTGATGTAAAGCAGGCTAATGCCGTGTGGAAAAATCTCAAAGGTTATTATGTTGCGTATAATAATGACGGTATGGCTTGGCCTTATTGGCTTCGCACTCCTGTTACCGATTGCAATCACGATATGCGTTATATCAGTTCATCGGGTCAGGTCGGTCGTTATGCTCCGTGGTATTCCGATTTGGGCGTAAGACCTGCATTTTATCTCGATTCCGAATATTTTGTTACAACTTCCGGCAGCGGCTCACAAAGCAGTCCTTATATCGGCTCTGCTCCAAATAAGCAAGAAGATGATTATACAATTTCGGAACCTGCCGAGGACGCAAATCCCGATTGGAATGTCAGCACCGAGCAAAGCATTCAGCTCACCCTCGGCCCGTGGTATTCAAATGACGGAAAATATTCTAATCCTACCATCCCTGTTTATACCATCCAAAAAACACGCAGCGACACGGAAAATATGGTTGTTGTCGTTTGCGGCGAGGGATACACAAAAAGTCAGCAGGGCAAATTCATCAATGATGTCAAACGACTTTGGCAGGACGCTATGAAATATGAACCGTATCGCAGTTATGCCGACAGATTCAATGTTTACGCTCTTTGCACAGCTTCCGAATCGACTTTTGACAATGGTGGAAGCACCTTCTTTGATGTTATAGTCGACAAATATAATTCGCCTGTTATTTCTAATAATCTCCACGGAAGTCAGTGGAAAAATCATATTTTTGAGAGATGTATCGGTCCTGAATTTATCGAGAAAATTCACGATGCTCATATCAAAAAAAAGTGTGATCCAAACACAATTCCGTCCGGTTCGGAATATGAGCCTTATTATTATGTTCACGATTATATTGCTCAGTTCGCTATGGTTGTAAACACAAAATCAGATTTCGGCGGTGCTTATAATAACCGTGAATACGGCTTCCATTATTTCATTTCGCCATCAGACAGTTATCGTGCGTCAAAAAATTTTGCACACGAGTTTGGACACGGTTTGCTCGGTCTCGGTGATGAATACAGTAACGGATATTTGCTTGACGATAAGGAACTTAAATCACTCAATCTTTCCTCGGTTGAAGACCCGGAAAAGATAAAATGGCGACAGCTTTTAGGTTTTAGAAACACATATACTTGCCGCAATGCTTACGGCTCAAAAATGCTTGTTTCAAGTTATGAGTGCATAATGAGAGACACAAACTATCAATTCTGTGAGGTTTGCCGTTTGCAGGGCTTCAAGCGAATGTCTCAGCTTGTTAAGGATGTAGACCTTTATGTTGCAACTCCCGAGGTTAAGGAATATACGGGCGCTTATTCAAAGCCGTCTGATTTTACCGACCTTGAAACAAGTTCATATTATAATTACACATATAATCGCAATGACCGACTTTTGAGCGGCAACAGCAAAAGCAGATTTAATACTAATATGAACGGTAAAAAAATCGAGCTTAGAACTGTTATTCAAAACATTTCAGATAAAAATGCACGACAATTAAAATTCAAAATGTGGATTAAGCACTCCGACGGAAGCGTTGCGACCGATTCATCGGGGAATCCGCTTCAAACAGTACAAACCTTTGACATTCCTGTTTGGAATGATAAGGCAAATTTCTGGCCGCTCGGTGCTTTGGATCACATCAAAAGCGACTTTAATTCAGGCTTAAAGAGTTGCTCGCTTATTTATCAAATTCCGTCTGATGCACAGCTTAAGAGCGGCGATACCGTGGCATTTCAGGTGCTCGATGAAAACGGAAATGTGCTTGCAGACGACAATACGGAAACACAGCGCTACACAACCGTTTCAATTCAGTATAAATTTGAGGACGGCTCTGAAATTCCAAACACTGCCGGCGGAACATTTACCGTGCCATACGGCACAAAGCTTGATTTAACACCGGCAAAAACACTTTATGATTATGAATTTATAAAGGTTGACGGCTTGAATAAGCCTATTGTTTCGGACGGAACGGTTGTTACATATTATTACAAAAATAAAAACGAAGAACACACTCACAATCTGACTTTGGTTGCTGCGAAAGCTGCCACCTGCACAGAGGGCGGTAAGGAAGCATACTACAAGTGCGAAGGTTGTGGCAAGTTCTATGAAGATGTACTCGGTACAAAGGAAATAACCGACCTTGCATCTTGGGGCAATATTGCTAAGATTGCCCACACCACAAAGCAAACCGTAACAAAGGCAACCCCAACAGCAAACGGCAAGATAGTAAATTACTGTTCGGTATGTAAGAAAACTCTTTCAACGACAGTAATTCCAAAGGCATCAAGCATAAAGCTTAAAGCAACATCATTAACATATAACGGAAAGGTTAGAACACCTAAGGTTATTGTTAAGGACAGAACAGGAAAGACACTTGTTAAGAATACTGACTATACTGTGTCTTATGCAAAAGGCAGAAAGTATGTTGGCAAGTACGCAGTAAAGATTACCTTTAAGGGTAAATACAGCGGAACAAAGACGCTTTATTTCACAATCAAGCCAAAGGCAACAAGTATTTCCTCACTTAAAGCAGGTTCAAAGAAGTTTACAGTAAAGTGGAAGAAGCAGGCTACACAGACAACAGGTTATCAGGTACAGTACAGTGCCTCAAGTAAATTCAGCAAGGCTAAGACCGTAACAGTAGGCAAGAATACAACAGTATCAAAGAAAATTTCAAAGCTTTCGGGCAAGAAAAAGTATTATGTAAGAGTTCGCACCTATAAGACAGTTAAGATTAACGGCAAATCCATAAGGATTTATTCAGGCTGGTCAAAAGCTAAGACTGTTACAACAAAGAAATAAAAACTATACCGTAACCTTTGATTCTGCCGGTGGCTCTGCAGTAACGACTCAGACTATCGAAGAAGGTCAGAAGGCAACCAAACCTGCCGCTCCTACCAAGTCTGACGATACCACCAAGCCTTCGGATGATGTTCAGAATCCGCAGACCGGCGACAACAGTATGAGTGGCTGTGGATCGCTCTGCTGTTCGTCAGCGGCTTCGGAGTTGTGACAACTACTGTTTATACTAAATTAGACGAAGCAATTTCTGATGCTGTTAAAACTGGGAAAATCACTCAAGAAGAAGCGAACGCAGCTTACAAATAAATATACGAGGCTTGTCTTAAAAAAGACGAGCTCAAAATGACAATGAAACTGTCACTCTCTGGAGACACTAGGAGTGACAGTATAATCATCATAAATAAAATGAATCTTCGGCATCAACCCACATCTGCATAGTTCCATCAAGGTATAGTCTTGCATATTCAAGTGGTTCATCAATAGCAAGTGCATTTAATGCACAATCTGATCTGGGTGTTGTTTTTAAATTCTTTTCTGCTTCCCAGCAGTCAATGCGGAGCATATAGCCAGCAGAAGTATAAACATCTATGCTTTTTCTGTGTAGATTGTATTCTGCAAATATTGTTCTCATCGTATCAAATCTCCTTATCGTTCAATCAATCATTTGTTGCAAAAATCAGAAGCATTTCAATCAGTTCACCATGTCAGTTTTATTTTGTGTTATACTGTTTTATACAATTTTTTCCTTATTTTTTCCCTTATCAGAGTTCGTAAACTCGTATGGTAAGATATAACACAGGGGAAAATCTGAGGGGAAGCTCACCTGTCACAAACTTAGTGTTTTCAAGGGCTCGTGAGAAAATTAATAATAAAATATAACAATTATTAAATCCCTTGGAATACATGAAATCTCAATTCTTGTTTTCCTGTCTGTTATCACAACATCTCCTTGACATTTTTCCCATTCCGTAGTATGGTGTGCCATACTACCTACGACAAGGAGGCAATTTTCTATGACCTTTTATCAAGAATTGCAATTAAGTTCAACCGGCTCCAAAGCCTTGATCAAAAACACAACCGATCCCAAAGAGAAAAGGCGCCACATTCTTATCTATAATTTTAAAGTCTATCTTGTGATGGCCTTCTGCTTTGTGTTTGTGACACTTTTTAGCATGCTCTTTGGTTCTGACAACAGCGTAGCCGGAGTGGTTTTTCTGCTGGCTCTTCTAGTGCTGCGCCAGGCTGACTTCGGTATCCGCACCTCCCATGGGCTTATATGTATTGCCGGTATTTTTACCCTTTTGATCACCGGTCCCCGTCTGGCCAACACCCTGCCGGCACCGGCATCTCTTTTGGTAAATTTCATCAGCATCCTGCTGCTAATGATCCTTGGATGTCACAATGTGATCATGTACAACCAGTCCACCTTCGTTTTAGGATATCTTCTGCTCTACGGCTACGATGTTACCGGCAGAGCCTATCTTCTCCGGGTACTGGGACTGCTTGTCAGCATGATGGTCTGTATGCTTGTCTTTTACAAGAATCAAAAAAAACGCCCTTACCGGCGTAGTTTTCTGGATCTGTTCCGTGAATTCAACTTGAAATCTGCCCGCAGCCAATGGTATTTATCCCTTACCTGGATCGTCTGCTCGGCTATGTTTATCATGCAACTGCTTTCCCTGCCCCGGGCTATGTGGGCAGGCATTGCCTGCATGAGCGTGTGCCTTCCTTTTCCGGAAGACAGCAAAGGCCGTACTTGGAAAAGAGGTGTCTTTAACATCCTTGGCTGTGGCATCTTCCTTGTGTTATATAACACCCTGCCGGCCTGGCTGTATCCATACATCGGTGTCATCGGCGGTATCGGCGTAGGATATTCTGCCGGTTACTCCTGGCAGACCGTCTTTAACACCTTTGGGGCACTTTCCATTGCCGGTTCTCTCTTTGGTGTGAAAACAGCCATTGCTCTCCGCATTGGCACCAACGTGGCAGGTGCTCTGTATGCCTTTCTGTCCTGGCAGATCCTAAGCCGCCTGCTGCCATGGATTTTCTGTGAAAAAGATCACACCTCCCTGGCGATGTCCTCAAAATAATCATACACTGCATCGCCGCTTTTTCCCAGCACTCGCAGGAGGATTCCCTGGCGACATTCACTACAGCCTGCCTCCAGATGATCCGGCTTTTTGTCCCGGATCATCTGGATCCACCGGCTTTTCTGTTCCCCGTCCGGGGTATACAGATACAGCAGTCCATTGTGGGTATAATTATTCCACAGTCCCAGCGTATCATATGCAAACCAGGACGGATCTAACAGGGTGTGGTCTACCATCGCCAGTATATCTCCTACATAAATCCTTGTTTTGCTCTGATACCGCTTCATCTGAAACCGCTCTCCCATGGCCACCCGTCCGCAGTTGAAAATATCGCAGTACAAAAAGGAAGAAGAGGGATCCAGATGAATCTCATTTTCTCCCATAAAATCACTGTGAGCAAAAGGAATGACAGGCTTAGGCATATACAGAAGCCTGGCTTCTTTTTCCACCCGGATCCGGGTTCTCTTGATAGTCTTTTCTCCCTTACTGGCAAATACCTTTTCATAACTTTGAGATGTATATAAAAGATTGGAATGTTCCCCGATCTTTAATTCCAGGTCAAACATATCCCCACTGAGCATCCCGGCAGAGGCACACATCTGCATCACTTCCGTGCAATCTTCCTGGACAAAGGGTGACATAATCTTGTACGGTGCCTCAAAATATATATCCTTGATATTGGTTTTGCCATAAGAAAAATCTGTTTCCAGTCTCAAACTACTTTTCATAGGCTATTCCATCCCTTCAAAAAGAACATCCTTCTTGATCCAGTCAATAATCTCATCCACGCCTTCCATGGACATAAGATTGGAAAAAAGAAACTTCCGTCCCTGACGCATCCGCTGTGAATCTGACGCCATAACATCCAGGTCAGCCCCTACTAACGGTGCCAGATCTGTCTTGTTGATGACCAAAAGATCCGAGCGTGTTACCCCTGGGCCTCCTTTTCGTGGGATTTTCTCTCCCTGAGCCACATCAATGACATAGATAGATGCATCTGCCAGATCCGGGCTGAAGGTTGCAGACAGATTATCTCCGCCGCTTTCAATGAAAATGATCTGAACATCCGGAAATTTTTCCGCCATCTCATCCACCGCTTCCAAGTTCATGGAACAATCCTCACGGATAGCCGTATGGGGGCATCCACCGGTCTCCACACCCACGATCCGCTCCGGTGGCAGTGCCGAATTTTTGATCAGAAATTCCGCATCTTCCTTCGTATATATATCATTGGTTATGACACAGATACTGTATTCTTTTGACATGATCCTGGTCAGTCTCTCGATCAACGCTGTTTTGCCGGAACCAACCGGACCACCGACTCCTATTTTTACATAACTCATATTCAATTCCTCCATTCCTTAACTCATATACAGCCTTGAATACAAGGTCTCGTGATTCATGGCCGCTATATCCATCTGGGTTCCACCAACCCCTAAATCCTCTTTTTCCACTTCTTTTGCTTTTGCCACACATTCCTCCACCTGCTCCAGCGCCTGATTCAGGATCTGCTGGCCGGCTATCTGGCTCAACGGAACGGTTTTCACCGCATTGGTAACAATGGACGTAATCAGGTTGTACACATACACGGCCCCTGCCAGTTCCTGCTCCAGGCCAATCTCTCTGGCATACAGTCCCACAGCAATACTGTGGTCTCCTGTGCACCGTCCTTCCTTCACTTCCTCCTGATACCAGGCAAGACTCTTATATTCCCGCAGCTGTTTCCACAATTTCAAAAAGCGTCGGCACAGCTTCACAGTTCCCTCTCTCACTTCCCTGGGCGTCTTGACAGCCATAGACACTTCATCCAGCTGCCGCAGAAAGTCCGGATCGTCTGCCCGCTGCCAGGCAAGCATCATGATCCCCAGATTATTAAAAGGAAGAAGTTTCATATAATTTTTTACATACCGGTCCAGATCCTCTTTGGTGGTCAGTTTTTCCTGCAGCACCATGGTCTCCAGTCCGTTGGACAAAGTAAAGGCACCAATGGGAAAAAGACTGTCGCTGATCTGTATCATCTGAAGAAGAGATAATGCACTCATGGCGCCACCTCCTTCTAGTCTTCGCCATGGGCGTGGGTGTGAGCCGCTGCATGCTCATGTCCGTGAGAATGGGTATGGGACGCTGCGTGCTCATGTCCATGAGAGTGGCCATGTGCCTTGCACTGGATAAAATCTGTAAAGGCCTCTGTCACTTCCTCCACCTCAAATCCCAGTTTGGCAAGATAGGAAAAAGTAGGTTCATCATATGGAACATACACATCCTGTTCCGTGATCTTCAGGGACAAATGTCTATTTCCCAGTTCAAAACCAAGCCGTCCCATCTCCTGCATCTTGTGGACATGGATATGGATCAGCCGGGTTTTTATGATCTGTACTACATAAAGGGCTGATTCCGTTTCTCCCAGGATATCTCCCTCTTTTAACACCTCCGGGATGGAAATGCCAAATTCCGTTCCATCTTCCGCTGTCTTTTTAATTCTCTTTTTCTCCAGTTCAAACCACTCAAAAGCCACCGGTATAATGGCCTTTTTCTGTGGTTTATCCTGGATGTTTCCTAAAATCTTCTCTGCTACCATTCTCTATTCCTCCTTTATATGATGTACCGCTCTCATTTTCTTTAGCGGCAGGTTGTCGGTTCCATATTAAAATAAGAAATAACGCTGTGCCAACGCCAGTTCTCCCGCCGGCTCACAGGTGATCTCCTCTCCATCAACCTTCACGGTATAAGTCTCCGGATCTACTTCCAGTTTGGCAATACGGTTGTTATAAACCATATCTTTCTTCCCAATATCCCGGCAGTGTTTGACCGGAAGGACATTGCGGTTCAATCCCAATCCTTCCTTAATGCCATGTTCATAAGCATACTGAGATACAAAGGTAAAGGAAGTTTTATCTACTGCCTGTCCCTTGCCGCCAAACATATCCGTATATACAACCGGTTCCGGCGTCGGAATGGACGCATTGGCATCTCCCATACGGGAGGCACAGATAAAGCCGTTCTTAATGATCATTTCCGGCTTTACTCCGAACATATCCGGTCTCCACAAAACAAGGTCTGCCACTTTTCCGGTCTCCACAGAACCTACATACTCAGAAATCCCATGGGTGATAGCCGGGTTGATAGTATACTTGGAAATATACCGTTTGACACGGTTGTTATCATTTCTCTCATTGTCCAGATCCAGTGTGCCCCGCTGTTTCTTCATTTTATCTGCTGTCTGCCATGTACGGGTGATAACCTCACCAACTCGTCCCATGGCCTGGGAGTCGGAACTCATCATGGAAAAAATACCCATGTCGTGCAGCACATCCTCTGCCGCAATCGTCTCCGGACGGATACGGCTGTCGGCAAAAGCCACATCTTCTTTGTTATTTTTATCCAGGTGATGGCACACCATCAGCATATCCAGATGCTCATCAATAGTGTTGCGAGTAAATGGCATGGTCGGATTGGTAGACGATGGCAGCACATTTTCACAGGCTGCTGCCCGTATGATATCCGGTGCATGACCACCGCCGGCACCTTCTGTATGGTAAGTATGGATCGTTCTTCCCTTGAAGGCCGCCATGGTATCCTCTACAAATCCCCCTTCGTTCAAAGTATCTGTATGGATGGATACCTGCACATCATAGCGGTCTGCTACCGACAGACAAGTGTCAATGGCCTTTGGAGTAGAACCCCAGTCCTCATGAAGTTTCAAACCGCAGGCCCCGGCTCTTACCTGTTCTGCCAAAGTTTCCGGATCCGATGAATTTCCTTTTCCCAGATAACCTAAGTTCATCGGCATTCCTTCCGATGCCTCCAACATCTTGTGGATGTTGAATTTTCCCGGTGTACAAGTGGTTGCATTGGTTCCGTCTGCCGGTCCCACACCACCTCCGATCATAGTAGTGACGCCACTGTACAAGGCTGTGTGGATCTGTGTCGGTGAGATAAAATGAATGTGGGTATCAATGCCTCCTGCTGTCAGGATCAGTCCCTCCCCTGCCAGTGCTTCCGTGGAGGCACCAATGATCATCCCCGGTGTTACCCCGTCCATGATCTGGGGATTTCCGGCCTTTCCGATACCGGAAATTTTTCCGTCTTTAATACCTATATCTGCCTTATAAATTCCTGTGGAATCAATGACCAGTGCGCTGGTAATGACCATGTCCAGACATTCTTCATCGGAAAAAGGAACGGCCTGTCCCATACCATCCCGGAGCGATTTGCCTCCGCCAAACTTGGCTTCGTCTCCATACACGCAATAATCCTTCTCCACTTCCACGATCAGGGAAGTGTCTGCCAGCCGCACCCGATCTCCCGTAGTGGGACCGTACATGGCCGCATATTCTTTTCTCGAAATTTCCTGCATACTGATTTCCCTCCTTATATCTCTTTGAAGCCAAGCTCTTTTGCTTTTTCAAAGGCTGCCTGTTTTACTTTTTCATCATCCATCGGGCCGTTTACCAGACCGCTGAGGCCGTACCCTTCTCTGGTTCCACCGATTTCTGTCAGTGTAACCTTTTTCGTCTCACCCGGCTCAAAACGGACGGCCGTTCCTGCCGGAATATCCAGCCGCATGCCATATGCTTTTTTCCGGTCAAAAGACAATTCTTTATTTACTTCAAAGAAATGAAAATGAGATCCTGTCTGTACCGGGCGGTCTGCCGTATTGGTGACCTCTAATTCCACTGTTTTTCTTCCTTCATTCAGGCGGATGGTTCCTTCTTCGATCAAATATTCTCCCGGCACCAGTGCTCCACTGGCGGGGATCGGGTCATGAACCGTAACCAATTTGGTTCCGTCCGGGAACGTCACTTCCAGCTGGATCTCATGGATCATCTCTGCCACGCCATCCATCACCTGTTCGCTGCGAAGCATCTGTTTACCCGCCTGCATCAGTTGTGATACACTTTTTCCCTCTCTTGCCAGTTCCAGCAGATTCATAGATATATAAGCAATCGCCTCCGGGTAAGATAATAAAATCCCCCGCTCTAATCTGCCTTTGGCAACGGTGCCTGCATAATGCAGCATCAATTTATCCGTTTCCCTTGGTGTTAATCGCATATGATCTTCCTCCATTTCTATAACCAACAAAAGAGCGCCTGCGGTTCTTCTCACGAAAAACCACACACCGCTCAATTTGTTTTATTTTCTTACAAGGCTGCCACGCCTTCTTCTTCTGTCCGGATACGAATGACATTGTCTACATCGTATACAAAAATCTTTCCATCACCGACATTACCGGTCTTAAGCACCTTCTTGGTAACCTCGATGACACTCTGGAGCGGCACTTCTGAAATAACTACCTCAACCCGCACTTTCGGGATCAGCTCTACTTCTACCTCCACACCCCGGTAATAACTTTCCATATGTCCTTTCTGGACACCGCATCCCATAACACTGGAAACCGTAATACCGGAAATACCGATTTCATTCAAGGCATTTTTCAGGTCGTTTAACTTATTTTCTCTTGTTATGATCACAACACTGCGGACTTTATAATCAGACACATATCCTTCGTCCTCCACTTCATGGGCGATGGTACGAAGTTCTCCTTTGCTCTTTTCAGCTGCCGAATCATCTGTCAAAAGCGGCATGAAACTTCCGGAATAACCGTGTTCCGACCGATCCAGACCTACGATCTCTGCGTCATGATCCACACGGATGCCGATGGTATATTTCATGATCAGCATCAACACCGACATAGCTGCAAACACCCAGGCACATATGCACAAAACACCGATTGCCTGTACCTTCAGCAAGGCTGTACCGCCGGCATGCAGAAGGCCTCCTTTGGTAGACAAAAGTCCCGTCATCAGCACACCTACAATACCACACAGACCGTGTACACTGGAGGCTCCTACCGGATCATCAATATGGAACAGAAGATCAATGACCTCGATTCCTGCCACCATGACCAGTGCTGCCACAATACCGATCCCTACTGCTCCCGCCTGTGTCACCACATCACATCCTGCCGTAATGGCAACCAGTCCGGCCAGTATACCATTTAAGGTCATGGAAATATCCGCCTTGTGATAACGGAACCAGCTGATAAGCAATGTGATGGTACCGGAAGCAGCTCCTGCCAGTGCCGTGTTCATAAAGATGTTGGCAACTTTTTCCAGATCGCCACTCTGGGAGATTCCCATGGTGGAACTTCCGTTAAATCCAAACCAGCCGATCCAGAGGATGAACACACCCAGGGCACTCAGTGCCATACTGTGTCCCTGAATAGCGTTGGAAGTACGGTTTTCGTTGTACTTTCCAAGTCTTGGTCCCAGGATCATAGCTCCTGCCAGTGCTGCTGTACCACCAGCCATGTGAACTACACCGCCACCGGCGAAATCATGGAAACCTAACTGCTGTAAAAAGCCGCCGCCCCATGCCCAGTGTCCACTAATGGGATAGATCAGGCCACTCATCACAACACTGTAAATACAATAGGAAGAAAACTTCATCCTTCCAGACAATGCACCGGAAGCAATGGTAGCCGATGTTGCACAAAATACTAACTGATAAAAAACAAATACCTTATTTGGTATATTATCTACATAATTCCCGCTGGCAAAAAATTTCAAACCACCGATGAGACTTCCGTCTCCGGCATACATAAGGCCAAATCCGATGACCCAGAATGCCAGAGAACCAAGAAGAAAGTCCACCACATTTTTGGCTGCTACATTCGAAGCATTTTTTGTCCGGGAAAATCCTGTCTCAAGCATTGCAAATCCAGCCTGCATGGCAAACACCAGTACAGCTCCGGTCAATACCCAGACGGTATCGATTGCTGAATACATAGAGCGTTCTCCCCCTTCTGTCCGGCTTACTGAATGGAAGCCTTCTGTTTAAATTCAGTCCATGCTGTATCATACAGTCCCATGGCACTATCATCCAATACGGTCAGATACAATCCTTTGTTGTACTGCTCGGTTGGCGGATAAACAATCTTTTTGCCTAATTCATCCAGATCCAGTGTAGCAGCAAACTTCTTGGAAGCGATACGGGTTCCGGGATTTTCTTTCCATACTACTTTGTTGAAATCTGCTCCAAAGATATAATTGATCAGTTTGTTGCAAAGATCTACATTATCCGTTGTTTTACAAATGCAGTAATTATCTACATAGCAGTGCATGCCTTCTTCCGGATAAATGTATTCCCAGTTTCCCTTGTTTTCAGAAACATTTTTGTATGCTTCATAACTCCATCCAACCATGATGTTTGCCTCACCGTTTGCCATAGAATCATACTGGTCGAAACTCTGGAACAGTTTCACATTTGGAATGATCTTTTCCATAGTAGCTTTGGCTGCCTGGATATCTGCTTCGTTGGTGCTGTTAAACTCTTTTCCATTTAACACATTACCAAGTCCCAGGATGATACGCTGGTCATCCAGCATAACGATCTGACCTTTCAAAGATGAATCAAACAGGTCATTCCAGGATTTAATCTCATTTTTTATTTTATCCCGGTTGACCAGAATACCTACGGTACCACCACCTTCCGGCATACAGTAATCAAGATTCTTGTCATAGGATGGATTCTTAAATGCATCATCCAGATCGTCATAGGATTCTTTCAACGCCGTTTTGTCCAGTTTCTGAACCAGACCTGCCTTGATCAGTGTGGCTGCCATGTAATCACCGGTGACACACATATCATAATCCACACCGCCGCTGTTTAATTTTGTATATAACTCTTCCAGCGTGTTAAATGGTGTTACATTCAGTGTAATGCCGGTTGCTTTTTTGATTGCCTGACACTGAGCGTCTGTAAACAAACTGGACCAGGCAATCACATCCAGAGTTTTGTCTCCGCTGTCAGAACCTGTACTGCTGCCTGCGTCTGATCCACAGGCTGTAAGAGATACTGCCATAATGGCTGTCATTGCCATAGCGGCAATTTTTTTCCAAATCATTTTCTTTCTCATAGAAATTACCTCTTTTCTCTTTAGAATTTTATATAAACCGGAAGAATCTTCCGTTTTATACCAGGATTACTCTTCGCTTCTTCCTTTTGAACGGCTTCCGGCAATCTGGGAAATCAGTCCCAACAGCACAGACAGCACGATCATAATGGTACTTAATGCATTGATATCCGGTTTCACTCCTTTTTTCACAAGGGAGTAGATCAACATAGACAAGGTGTTGTGTCCGGAACCAGATACGAAATAACTGGTCAGTACATCGTCCATAGAAATGGTGACGCACATCAGAGCTGCAGATAAAACACCCGGCATGATGTTTGGCACGATAACTTTTAAGATAGCCTGCATCTGCCCGCAGCCTAAGTCTCTGGCTGCCTCCTCAATGGAATGGTCAAATCCATCCAGTGTACCTTTGATGGTACTGAACGCAAACGGAGTACAAAATGTAATATGTGCTATGATGATCGTCGGCTCTCCTAACTGAATGTGTAAAATATTATAAAGAGAGAACAACGCAATACCTAATACCAGCGGCGGCACAACGGCCGGCAGATATAACATGGAATCCAGTAAGGATTTCCCCTTAAAATCGTATTTGTAAAAGCCGATGGCTCCCAATGTTGCCAGTGATACAGACACCAGGGTGCTGATGCCGGTTACACGGACCGTAGTCCATACCGCTTTGATCACATCCTGTCTCTGGAACAAGGTTTTGTACCAATCCAGGGAAAAACCGCCCCACACCGAACTGATGGCTGACTGGTTAAAGGATAATGCGATCATAACCATAATGGGAATGTACAAAAATGCAAGCATAATGATGATATAGCTGTTTGGTACAAGCTGTCTTTTTTTCTTCATAAGCTATCTCCCCTTTCTGGCATGTGCTTTCACATCTACAAACTTGTTGCATCCCAGGATTACGATACAGCTGATCACCATCAATACTATGGATACAGCGGATCCCATCGGCCAGTTGTTGGATGTGGAGAACTGACTCTGGATCACATTACCAACATTGATGCTCTTTCCTCCACCAAGCATATCGGTGATGAAGAAGTTCGCCATAGCCGGGATAAACACAAGTACGATACCACTGGAAAGTCCCGGAAGACTTACCGGAAAGATCACTTTCCAGAACAACTGGAAGTTAGTAGCTCCCAGATCTCTTCCTGCCTCCAGAATGGAAGTGTCAATTTTCTGCATATTGGAATACAATGGCAGAATCATAAACGGAATGGTAGTAAAGACCATACCAAAGTAAACAGCAAAATCTGTGCTGAGCATCTGAATCGGCTCATTCACAATGTGAAGATTTACAAGGATTGTATTGATGATTCCGTTGGTAGACATAAGATTCTGGATGGCGTACACTCTGAGGAGCGAGTTGGTCCAGGATGGAATCATGATCAAAAGGATCAATAAACTTTGATATTTCTTTGGCTTTCTTGCCACAAAGTAAGCATATGGATAGGCAAATACCGATACAAGAATCGTTACCCAGAATGCCATTTTCAACGAACTGAAAAGAACGGTCCGATAAGTGCCGGAGAAAACGGCTTTGAAGTTTTCAAAAGACAAACCATAAGTCATTTTTCCAAAACCGGAATTGGTTGCAAAACTAAGAACGATCAAATAGATCAATGGGAAAATAAACAGTGCCGCATTCCACAGCATCATCGGTCCCATGGTTGTTCCCTGTCCCATCATGTTTCTTCTTCGTACCAGACTTTTTCTCTGGCTGGCAGTCAATACTTTTTCTTCTGTACTCTCTTTCATAAGCTGCCTCCTATCTTATCATTCGTCTCTGTCTTCCTGTTTGCGGATCATAACGGCCCGTTCCGGAATCCAGTTGATGTAGACTTTGTCTCCTTTATTGAAGGTACCTGCATCTTCTGAAAACTCAGATGCGGTCAGTCTCCTTCCCTGGTCTGTAAAAACTACAAACTTGCTTATATTTCCTACATAAATATTGGAATCATAAGTAACAGCAATGCTCTCTCTTCCCTCCATCGGAGTACGTGATAATTTCATGTTCTCCGGACGGATAGAAATATGAACTTTTTCACCCGGTTTGAAATCCTTCATGCTGTCTGTGGAAACTTTTTCCGATCCAATGGCAACGACATAATCATTTCCATTTTTTTCAAGGATCTCTACATTTTCAAATAGGTTTGTCTCGCCAATAAACTGGGCTACGAATTTTGTCTGTGGTCTCTCATAAATTTCATGAGCGGTACCGACCTGTTCGATGCGTCCTTTGTTCATAACGACGATCCGGTCTGACATAGTCAATGCCTCTTCCTGATCGTGAGTTACATAAATGAATGTGATCTCCAATTCCCTCTGCAGCTGTTTTAATTCCAACTGCATTTCTTTCCGGAGTTTTAAGTCCAGGGCTCCCAGTGGCTCATCCAACAATAAAACTTTTGGATTGTTGACGATGGCTCTGGCAATGGCAACTCGCTGTTTCTGTCCTCCGGATAACTGATCCGGCGACTTATCCGCATGTTCTTCCAGTTTTACCAGTTTGATAATGTTCTCTACCCTTTCCTTGATCTCGGCTTTCTTTGCCTTTTGTAATTTCAGACCGAATGCGATGTTTTCCCGGATAGTAAGATGAGGGAATAACGCGTAATTCTGGAATACGGTGTTGACTTCTCTTTTGTTTGGTGGAAGGTGCTCGGCGTGTTTACCGCCGATCAATATGCTTCCTTCTGTAGGATCTTCAAATCCTGCGATCATGCGAAGGGTGGTTGTTTTTCCACAACCGGAAGATCCTAAAAAGGTAAGAAACTCACCCTTCTTTACATTCAGTGTGGTGTTCTCTACTGCTACGAAGTCCCCATACTGTTTTCTCAGATTTGTAAGAATTATCATATCCTGTGTGCTCTTTATGGCACTGGTTTTTGACTCATCCATAGGCTCAACCTCCTATTTGTCTTTTGTACCATACAAAAAAGGCGGGCTCACATTTTGTGAACTCGCCTTTGAGTAAGTGTTTTTCTGTATGTGCCTTATACTATACCTTTGTCTTACACAAAAGTCAACGGTTAATTTTAAATTTATTTTACTTTTTTCTCTTCCTGTGCTAATCTCTATAATTGAAAAAAAACATCATTTAGGAAAGGACAGGTACATATGAAAGATCTTTTATCGATTTCCCAACTGGCAAAATTAAGGGGGCTGACAACAGAAACATTACGACATTATGACCGCATTGGACTTTTTTCTCCGGTATACATTGACCCGGAAACAAACTACCGTTATTATTCGATTCTCCAATATGAACAGCTTGGCACCATTAAAGAACTGCGCCAGTTAGATTTTTCTCTGGAAGAGATTAAAGAATTTTTTCACAACCGCAGTGTAGATCATTCCCTGGAAATTTTGAAACACCGATATGAAGAACTTCACAAAGAACTTCTGGGCTTAAAAAAGAAAGAAGCCAGTCTGGCAGAAAAAATACGCTTCGTGGAATCTCTTCCGCCCCGGTCTGCTGCCCTGACTCCTTCCTTAACAGAATAC